>Ga0233413_10000480_pt1 | contig 19201 bp, 20 predicted proteins | sample Na_anoxic_6_MG_FD_189019 | JGI IMG/M metagenome (GOLD analysis project Ga0233413, IMG submission 189019) | Seawater microbial communities from Saanich Inlet, British Columbia, Canada - Na_anoxic_6_MG | ecosystem: Environmental > Aquatic > Marine > Inlet | place: Canada: British Columbia...
TGGTATTGATTTTATAGAAGGAGCTGATTATAAATACTCATATCATACATTAAAAGATGGTTTAAAATTATTAGGAGAAAATAAATTGGATTGTTTCATATATGATTCTGTTTTTCCTTCAAATGATTTAACAAATATATTCGAAAATGATATTATTGGTGAAATTCAAATACTTCCACTCGATGAAATAAAAGAGGATATATTTACATCAAGGTATATTTATTATCAACCAATTTATATTGATTTAAATAAATTGTCAAAGAATTATCTTCCATGTGTTTTTGGAAAATATCATTTCAGTAAATTTAAACCAATGCTTAAAACATATTCTTTTCATAATTATTTGTGTTGTAATAAAAATGTCAGTAATAATACAACATATAATCTAATTAAAAGCATATATGATAATATACCAATTATAAATCAAATGGAGATGTTTAAAAATCACCCATTACAATATAATAGCGTTGCATGGACTTCATTACCTATATCAATACATAATGGAGTAAAACAGTTTTTTTATGAAAAAGGATATATATCATATGGAACTGTTGAAAAAGATGGAATGGTTAAAGAAGACCCTAATTGTATATTTTTAATTGGAAAGAAAGAGTGTAATAAGAAAAATTTAAAAAGATTGAATGTTCCACCTGTTGATTATACTTTTATGTAATCATTTTTTCTTTAATCTTTTTCTAAAAGTTTAATACATATCATAACTTCCTTTCTTACAGATAATATTATTATTTACTTTTGTTTTACCTTCACTCTTTAAGTAGCAATTATTTTGTAAATAACTATTAGTTCTTTCTTGAAAATCATGTTTAAATGCATAATCTGGATTTCCTTTTAAAAATGGATATTTATCTTTATTTTTTTGATCTTCGCAACATTTATTTAAATTTGTACTTGGCATCCATTCATATGATTTACAATTATAACAAAGTGGTTCAAATTCTTTTTCTGGATAAAAATAATGATAACCAACTGAAACCATATTAAGTGGCAATAAACATTTTCCACTTGATTTATCACATCCACCATAATTATTTCTATAATTTTTGTTTGATTTATAATAAGGACAATCTTCATTTTTCTTACATGGTCTGTCCCATACACCAGTTTTTTTTGGTTTACCAATCATATCATATTTTTTTTCACAATCTTGTTTATCAAAATAATTTAACATTGTAAATTCTTTTAATGGTTTCCCATCTTTATATAATGCCTTATTACTTAACATAACACCTGGGTCTGTATTAAAACACGCATATTGTGATGTTAATTTTTGTCCTTCTAAATAAGCATCTCTATCTTTAATAATTGTATCTATACTATTAATTATTTTATCAGCTTTTTCATAATTTGCTGGTATAATTTTATATTTTTCACTTGAACCACTCCCTTCAACCATAAGAGATGTAGATGTGTCAAATTGACCTATAAAATCAACTGTATTGAAATATACTTTATTACTCTTTTTATCATATAATCCATCTACAAATATAACTGGATTATAATAACTTTCTCTCTTAATTAAATTTAGTTTAATCTGAAATCTGTGTGATGGTGGTAATAAATTATTTGATAATACATTTTCTACTTTATATCCATAAATCATATATTCATGAAGACTATTCTTCATTACTAATTCTTTTGTAGCAATTAATACTTGATTATTATTAAACTCTTTAAGAAATGCTTTATTTATTTTATTTACTGCATCTACTTGTGATTTAACATATGGAACTTTAATATTTTTATTTATATTTATCTCATTAGCTATATTTTTCCACGTCTTTTTATTATCTTGATGTAAGCATGATGGTGATAATCCAATACTATTAAACTTTCCAAATTTATCTAAGTCTTCCTTTGATGACAATATTGGAGTTGTCATTTTTTTATAATCAATAATACCCAAATTATATGCCTTAAATGGATTATCAAGTGATTTTGTTAATGTTAATTTGTGGTCTATTGGAACATCCTGAATATATGGATTTCCATTAGAAACAGGTAGTTTAATCCATGGATTATTATATTTTGTGCCTCCAACATTAGGATGTGTTCCATATAAATATGGGTCTTCATTTGTATATGCTTCTTTTATTTGTAATGGTGTTTCAAATAAAGGAGTTGTTTCTCCATTACACCTATTATACATACATATATATATTATACTTAACAATATCATTATTGAAAATAATATAAATATGATATTCCTTAGTATATTCATTAATATATAGTAGATTATAATTCAATTTCAGAGTTTGGCAATTCATCAATTTTGATTTTTAGATGAATACAATATTTTATTTCTTCTAATTTAATTTCATTTACATCAAATATATTATTATAAATAGTTATTTGTGTATAGTATCCACCTAATTTATATAAACAATCTAATATAGCATTTAGAGTTGAATATAATTCACCTTCATTCATACCAATTACTTTTCCATCATCCATTACGCCAAGATAATATTCTGCAACTCCTTCTCCTTGAATAAATCTATATAACATTTGTGTTGTTAATCTATTCATCTTAAATCTGGTACTTTTAATCAATTTAAATTTATATTCAATCTCTCCTTCATGATTTTCACGACATTTATTTTCTAATTTATGTGAGTTATATATCATATTAAGTGAAGTATTTACTTATTATATTTATAATATTATCTTTATATAAACATTAATGTATTATAATTTATATTATGTATATGATAAGATATAAATGCCAGTTATTAACTCCATTATTAAAAACAGCATTAACTGCTAAATGCGACGGTATTCGTAGAGATGGACTTTTATATGAAAGGGTTCTAAATGAAGTATATAAAGGAATTGGATTTAGAACTCAATTAACAGGAGGACCGGGTGATGCTGGTGTAGATTTAATAGTAGAAAAAGACAATAAAATTATTGGAATTCAAGCAAAAAATTATAATGATGCTATGACAAAAAAAACAATATCAACAGCAGGAATAGTATCTATATTTAATCATATGAAATATAATGGAGAGCATCGATATGGGAAGTTTTATTCAACTCGATTACATGTAAATAATGATAATATTCCATTGTTTCGTATGAATATTATTGAAGATATAAATCATAAATGTAAATGGAATTCATTTGAACGATGTATATATGGTGAAAAGTGGTTATATAATAATTTATTAAATGTAAATGAAAAAAGATTAGATAATATTGCTAAATTAATAGATGGTGAATTACTTAATAAAAATTTTAGTGGATATGATAAAATAGTTAGTATCAATAAAAATAAAAGAAAAAGAGATGAATATTGTATGTGAATAAATCCGTTCGGGATGTGAATATTATATATGAAGAAAATGACAGGATGAATAATAATATATATTTTATGAAAGACCACCCGATTATTTTCTCATATTATTATAAAGAACAGTATGAGTGGAATGAAAGAAAAAGGTAAGAAAAAGATTTCTAATAATTCTACCAGAATTGTTCCAAAAGTAAAAATGATTAAAAAAACTTCTAATACTCGTGTTAAAAAATTAGAAAAATATACATGGGGTGTAGGAATAGAACATGAAACTCATTTTTTCCATGAACCGAAAGCAGGTCAGAAAATACCTATAAAAGATTTTATTTTATTTGATGCGTTTAATCCAACACTTAGACTTTTAAAAGCACATGAAGCAGGTAAAATTACATTATCTCATCGAGATTTAGATTTACTTGAAAATATTCCATTTGAAGCAACAGGTCGTAAATGCAATGGTGAGTTTGTTTTACAAAAAGCACCAATTAATATGCCTGAGTTTATAACTACTAGACCAGTTAGTAGTCTTAAAACTGGCAAGCGTGGAATGGAGTCATATTGTAATGAAATTATTAGTATTCAGGATGATTTCATTTATTTACTTTTAAGAGATAAAACTGTTAAAAAACAATTTGTTAAATATGGAACATTAATGACATATCCATTTAGTATGTCTAATTATGTTATTTTCCCCAAAAATACAACAACATCAACTTATAAAATAGATAAAGTTGGTAAAAATAATAAAGTTAATCCTGAATATACAGGTAGTTATCATATTACATTAACTCTTCCATATACAACAAAAACAACAGATAAAGTATTTATTGAACGCCATCGTAATTATGCTAACCAACTTCAATGGTTAGAACCACTTTTATTAACTGCTTTTTTTTCTGGGGATGATAAAGCGGTTGGAACAACCGAGAAAAGAATTAGAGGTTCGTATCGTATTTCTCGTATTGGATGGGGAAATCTTGCAGGAAGTGATTTAAGAAAAATTCATAAAGGAATTGGTAGATATTCAACTGTTGAAAGTCATTGGAGAGATGGTATGGAATTTTTTGAAAAAGAAAAATTAAAACCGTGTTTATCTCCTACACCTCCTGCTATTCGTGAAGGTGGATTATCTGCTTTAAGTAGTAATTTCAGAACATTTGACGCATCAAAAGAAGATAAATATGAAAGAAGTGGTGCTCCAATGAAGAAACCGTATGGTATGGAGTTCAGAATATTTGACCACTTTAAAGATGATTATTTGGTTGAATTATGTAAAGTTCTTATATATGTAGCAGAAAATAGCAGAAAACACACAACTAAGAAATTTGTATATAAAAATAAAGCATGGATTGGAGCAGTACAAAGTATAATGATGGGTGGATGGAGAGCAGAAGTAAGTGATGATTATGTTAAAGAATTAAGAGAACATCTTAATCTTAATATAAAAACAAAATCTAAAACTGCATTAGATATTTTTGCTACTATTAATAAAGAATTATTTCAAAAACACAAAAATGGAGATTATCCATTTTTAATGTTAGACAAAAAATATAAGAAACCACCAATTCTCCCTGATATTAATAGAAAAAGTTGGGAACATGGATTTATGATTAAATTAAATCGTGACGCAACTTTATTAAAGAAATATAATAAATTTGTTGCTGATATACCATTAGGAATGTCATCAGTAACTGTTATTAAACAAATATATAAAGATGTTTTTAAAACGGATGGATGGATGCGTAATTTTGAAGATGTTTTATATTATTTAGAAAGATGGGAGCAAGTTAAATTAACTAAAAAATGCGGTGTTATAACTCATATTACATTATTAACAACATATCATGTTAGGAACTTTAATGATGAAATTTGGCATATGTGGAGAGGGGAATAAATTATTATATTCATTATAGTATAATGAAATCAATTGTTTTTTTATTAATGTTAGTTGGTTTTGTATTTATTGTTATTGGATTTGTTAAAACAAATCAACAATGTCCTCCTCCAATAGTTCAATTTCGTTATATTCCTAAAACTTTTAATGAAGAACAGTCAGTTCAAACACCATTAACATCTATATTTGGAACTATGTTTGATAAATCTTCACCGTGGCAGGAAGCAGTTGGGTATGCGGATGATAATGAAAAAGTCCCACCTTCAAACAATAATTAAATCCATATATTTCTTGGTTTTACTTTTAAACTTTGTCCATTTATTCGTCTAACTAAATATCTTTCTGTTTTTTCATTATATTCTTCTATTTTAACATATTCACCATTTAAATATGATTGACTTCTTATATTAACTAACTTAACAACAGCAACATCATTTATAATAAATTCTTGAATATCTACATGTTTAACTTTAACTGATTTTGTTTTTGCTTTTAATAATAATGTATATTTATTATTATTATAATTTATAATTTTTCCTATATATTTTGTTTGACAATGTGTGATATTTGTTATACATAATATATTATCTTGTTTTAGTAGCAGTTTTTCATTTTCTACATTAATTAAATATCTTTGTTTTCTATTATCATATTCTTCTATATATCCTCTTTTTCCATTTAAATCTGGTTTTGATTTTATATCTCGTAATATTACCTCCTCTCCATATGAAATAACATATGTAGCAGATGGTCTGTTAAATGGCGAATTATTACCAAATGTAGGTTGATTATTAAATGGATTTTGATTACTAAACGGATTATTGTTTGAACTGGAAGATTGAAACTGAAATGTTGAACCACCCATCATATTAGAAAATATGTCTGGAATTCCCATATTCATACTAGTTGAATGTTGACGAGAACCTCCGAAAAAAGATTGGAAAATATCATTTGGATTTATTTGAGGACCTCCTTGTAGTCCTTCTTTACCGTAATTATCATATCTATCTTTTTGTTCTTTATCTGATAATACTCCATATGCTTCGCCTATCTTTTTGAATTTTTCTTCTGCTTTCTTATCACCTTTATTCTTGTCTGGATGATATTTCATCGCTAATTTTCTATATGACCGTTTAATATCATTTTCATTAGCATCACGTGATATATTTAATACTTTATAATAATCATCACTATTTATATGAGACATATAATTATATATTAATATATAGTTTTATATATTTATTTTAAGATATTATATATTCTACTATGTTTTATAAATTATTATAAAATTTGATTTTAACTAATATAAACATTATATATTTATTAATTAATATATATAATGTCTCAAAATATTCATCATCAAGATTGGACGACGGTCATTCTAACAAAAAAACCAGAAAAAAGCGTATCTAATAATACACTTCGTTCTGGTAGTTTTGGAACAAGAACTAAGCAAAATCCAGACGCACAACGTCTATCTAAAATTGAAGGAGAAACAGAAACATTTAAAGTTGTAAAAGTAAGTTCTTCAACTGGAAAAGAGATTCAAAAAGGACGTCTTGCTAAGAAAATGACACAAAAACAACTAGCGCAAGCAATTAACGTTGCGCCAAAAGTAATTAATGAATTTGAATCAGGTAAAGCTGTTAAAAATGAAGCTGTTAAACGCAAAATTGCTAATTATCTTAAAATTAAGATTTAATTATATACGACGATATATAATTTTTGTATATAATGCTATATATTAAATTATATTCTATATAATTTTGTATATAATGATATATAATTTGTGTATATTTATAAGTTTTTGTTGTTAATAAAATTATTAACGACATCCAGGATTGTTAATAAAATTATTAACAGCATTATCTAATACATCATTGTCTTGAATAATATTTTGATTATTGGATGGTTGTTGAATAGACCGACGAAGTTGCTGAATTTGATTTTGAAGTATTTGAACTTCATATGTTAATTCACCAATGCGTCGTTGTTTATCAATGTTAATCATAGGAACTGGTGTATTGTCCATTGTTTATAATTAAATTTATATACTCTTCTTTTTAATCAATTTTTATAATAAAAATTGATTAAAAATGTAATGTATTGTTTTATAATTATAAAACAATTCCTCGCCACAATGCCCAAGAAGACCAACTCCACCCCTACAACGAACAAGTCGCCTTACGACTATGTGGGAATGAATGGTCCCGCTTCAAAGAAGACGTCTTCTAACGCGACATCCCCAATGAATGCCGCAAAGGCAAAGATGCTTCGCAAGAAGCATCAGGATGCTGCGACAGCCAAGACGTTTGCCCTGTACGGTGTCGTATTGAAGACAAAGACGTAATCATATTACATTCCCGTCATTATTCGTCGCACCAGATGCGATAAAACCTTATAAAAATTTGATTATTTACTATTTATATATTTTTAGAATTATAATTAATAAATATGCATCGTGATTTTAAGAACATCGCTGTAAAGAAGCTTAATGCTGAAAAGCACAACAATGGACGTCTAACACATAAAGAAGCGTCTATTGCTCTTAAATTAAAGCGTAATAATTCAAAAATGATTATTAAGAACAAAAAAAATAATAAGAAAAAACATGAACAATGTTGTAGAACTTGTGATTAATGTTTTATTATTTAATATAATAAACAAACTTATAATAAAGAACAATTCAGTCAAGTTTAATACAATAAAATTGACGATTATTTATATCAAGTCTATTACATACTTAATATATAGGGGCGATGAAGTATTTTCTATACGCAGTCGCATGTGTGGCAGCGCTGGGTATGCCCACCCTCATCAACGATGCTATTATGGCAGGTGCGTACGATTTTTTCTGGGGCGTCTTCATTGTCTTCTTCTTTTTGTGTTCATGGGATGGCCGAATCGGTGCGGATAAGCAGCCGATTTGGTAATTGGATGCCGACATTGTACTCTACTATACATTATAAACAATCGGTTTAAGTTTTATGTCAAACTTAATTAAATCTACATTAGTATATGCTATACCATTCCCGAACTCATATGCTATTTTTTATAATGTTTAGTAGTTTTATAATAAAATATTTAAAAATTGAAATTAAACGGGTTAATAAACATATATATTATATGACACAAAATACATCAGTTAGTTTTAAAAACTCAGAAATTGTAAATGATTTTCTTGAAATTATTCAATCAAACTACGAAAAAGTAGAAAATAGTATTAAAGAAGAAATTAATCTACATAAATATTGTAATCTGTCAGATGAAAATATTAATCTACATAAATGTTGTAATCTTTCAGGAGAACCAATAAAAGATGAAAGAATTATTTGTTATAAAAGTGGAGAAATTTATTTATGGAAATATTTTGAAAAGTATATCAACTATCTAATTGATTGTTGGAAATTTTCAGTTGATAAAAAACTTCCTTATAAATATATCTTAAAGGGTACAAATAGTCTAAAAAAATATTATGATATTAAAAATAAAGAATGTTGTATTGAATTTGATTTAACATTCACAACTTCGTTTCATCAGTATATTAAAACACCATATGATATTAATACAATTAAATATCTTATTTATGGAACATATAGTTCCCCCTTCAATACAAAACCATATTTTACATCTAAAAAATTAAAAGTTATTAAAGAATATTTTAAACATGGTGATATTGTTTCAACAGGGGAACATCATTATATTATGAAAAGTATTAAAATGAAAAAAAAAACATGGAAAAAGATAGATTACATTACATATAATGATGATTATGAAATTATTAAACAAGAAAATGAACCTCTTATTATTGAATTTCAATATGTTATGGCAAGAGGATTTTCACATTATATTTCACTTAGTAATTACTTTAATATTAAAGAACTTCCAATGGATGATAAAAAAGAAGATTATTTCAATATTAGAGATAAATATATTTATTCATCAGATGAAAATAAATATGTAGATGATATTCCAGAACAAGATAAAAAATCTAATCCATATATGGATGTTAATAATGATGAAAACGAAGACCTTTCAAAAGGTGATGAAATTAATAATGAATATGGAAGAGTAATTATTAAAAATAAAAAGTTTTATATTATGTATGATGATAAACAACATATTGAATTAACAGAAAATATTGCTCGTCAATTTATCTATATTAGAGGATATACATATTATTATAATATTTGTCGTGAATATGGTGAAGTGTGGAAATGTTTAATTAGTCCTCTTGAAGTTCTTAACTTAGGAACTATGGAAATTAGTAAAGTTAAGATTGGATTATAAGGAGTGTAATATTTTTTACAATTTATTTAACGTCGTACTTGTTTTTGAACGACATAATATTTTAGGCGGAGACGGTGGGGAAATATTTAATACTCTGGTTGCATTATAGTCCTTCATCCATCTATCAAATTAAATTATATTATTATATAAGTGAATATTTTGCATTCTCCGCAGAATGGATTGGTTCTCATCATTAGCATTTTTCTTTACAGTTAGAACAAATTCAAGTGGAATTGTTGCCATTATTCTATTAAATAGTATAATTCTTATTAGTATAATTATTATTAGTATAATTTTTCTCAAATTTTAATAAAAATTTGAGAAAAATTAATTTAACGTATTAATATTAACAAAAATATGCCGTTCAGCTGCCTAGAATGCGACCATGTGCACAACATATCCAACCTCGTGTGTTTCTACATTAACGGAAAAACTATATATTTATGCAAATCTCATTTGCACCATCGGACACCTGACATGAAACATAGTCCATATGTCTCTGAATGGTCTATTAACGGATGTACTCTATGTACAGTCGGCCAGCCATGTTATGGTATGACTAAACCTGGTATTATTGTTCATGGTTATGGTCGTGATTTTTGCATCTCTCGTAAGCAATAAACGACATATCTCATATATTTTATTCTAATCTTTATTTTATTAAAAATTTATAAAAATTGATTTATGTAATCGACGTATCTCTATATAAACAAAATGGACATGTCTGAATTATACGATATTATAAATGATATTAAATCCTCGTCGAGTGATACAATTTCTCTTAAATCTATTGACGATGAGCTAAATAACATTAAATTCAAAATGAAATGTAGAGAAGAGACTATCGAAAATGTAAAAGAATGGATTATGTGCAATCCGTGTCATACATTTCCTAAAAAAAGACATCGCTGGATTAAAGCATTTAAATCTCAGCGAGGACTGCGAAAAATTTCGGTTGATTGTAATGTTAAAGAACTACTTATTCTAATGAAGAATAAACTACCAATCCCAGAACATCTGAGTGGGTTGTCTGTATATATATATGATTTTCTTAAATATGATGATAATACAAATGAATTAATTGGTAGTTATGAAAATGTTTATGTATATATAACTGAATATGAATTATATAATAACCTGGTTAATGTTGGATTCTTGTTTCAACGTTTTTATTACACAAGGGTTTATATTAATAACGCTCAAATAAGGTATACATGTGATACTGGTGCTCTATACGAGGATGTTATGAATACTACATATAAGTCAGTTAAAAGACAACGAGAACAAGAGGATGAAATAACAAGAGAAAGAGATGAATGTTCTTCTTTAATTGAAACACCGCACCCATCTAAAAAACATAACACCAATGATTATATATTTAATGAATTTAAATTATCATCAGTGACTTTTTATTTTTGATATAAGAGTAATTATATTTGATATATGAATTTATAAGATTAATTATATTTTGTTAATATAATTATTAAGTCATGGGGACATACTGACCCCACTTATTCAACTTTTTCGCATTTCCACTACTAATCTTTGCTGTTTTCTTAACAATCTGATTATTAACATTATAGTATGGTGTCAGTTCAAGTGTTGAACTTGTTAGAGACCATCTAACATTAATGTTAGTATGCCTGCCATGTACCTTCTTCAATCGACAATCAAAATTAGAAAGAGACTTACTACAATGCTTGCATGGTGCAGAAAGACAATACTCCCATATTCCACAATTAAAACGAAGCCGAATAACTGTCATATTAATTGTTGGATTTTTGCGAGATATTGAATAAAAATGCTGTGCAGCACTCATCTCTGCATGATATTCAATTGAATTATGCGAGATATAAGTAGTTGTTCCAATTTCACATATACATATTATTATATAAGGATATGCCTTATTAACTTTGGGGGCGTGCGACTTTTATCTGAAATATCTCCATATACTTACTCTGAACAGGGGTGATCGACGATATCTTCTTTTTATTATGTACTTATATAAAAGTATTTATATATTATTTCATTTTTTTATTTATAAATTTGAATTATAAGAGGAGTATAAAAAGATAAATAATATAAAATATATTTATTATGACACATTTTGGTTATCACGTCAACGTTGAGAAGAAAGAATTCTTCAAAACTCTAAAAGGTCAGCATGAACGCCATGAAACAAGAGCAAATGCTTATCAAGTATTTATTAAAACACCACAACGCAAAGCACTATCAAATATTGGTGATAAAGAATTTCAACAATGTAAAAAATATATCTCTGATAATAACATATATTTAGTAGCACATTCAACATATCTAATTAATATGGCAAATCCAATTGAAGGAGATTCATATCAAATTGATACAGCTGTTGATGATTTACTTGCTATTGAAAAACTTGGTGGTCGTGGAAGTGTTTTTCATGTAGGTAAACATAAAAAACGTGATTATGCTGAATGTCTTCGTATAGCAAAGGCATATATTGAAAAAGTAATTGATGAAACAGAGGGTTCTCGTAGTTTATTTATTCTTGAAACTGCCGCGGGATGTGGAACAGAGATGATGACAACTATTGAGGAACTTGGTTCATTTTACAATAATTTTAGTGAAAAATATAAAAAACGTATTAAACTATGTATTGATACTTGTCATGTATATTCTGCTGGATATAATCTTGGAACAAAAAAAAGTGTTAGTGAATTTATTGATTTAGTTCAAAAACATATTAAATGGAAAAATGTTGAAGTTATTCATTTAAATGATAGTAAAACACAACTTGGTTCAAGAATTGATAGACACGAAAGTCTTGGAAAAGGTAATATTCCTCTCGTTGGATTAAAATATTTTATTAAATTTTGTAAAGAGAAACAACTACCAATTATTCTTGAAACACCTGTTGGTGAATATCGCCTAAGTGATATGGATATTTTAAGTGGTGTTTGAGTAATTTAATTAGTATATATCATTAAAAAATTGAATAAATTTATAATAAACTAAGATGTATATAAACACTTTCATCTATTACAGATATAGAAAGTACAATGCGTCGTGCTGCCACATCAAATCAACACGAAGTGAAGACATCAACACCTAGTCCGTATGATATTACATATGTAATGAGGAAAGATGCTAATAAAGGAATCATAATTATTCCTCAACTTGAAAAATATCGTGTATGCTTTTCGGTTTATATGTCATCATCTAACATTTCTAATGCACTACAAGGTACTTCTCATGCAGGTGATCTTTGTATTCACGGAATTAACTGGAATATTACTAACATATCACGTGTTGGACCTAATATTGCTGTTGCATGTTTTCCCGCTCCACATGATTCGTCATTTATGAAAATGCATGGTAATTTTAATGCGTGGCTTCAATCACGAGTTAAGCTTCCAAAGCAGATTGGAAGTATTTATTCATGTGGTAATAAAATAGTTGCGGTATCCCCTACTATCACTGTTGCACAGCATATATGTATTCTTATTGATCTTCTTAAGGATTATTACATAGGTGATATTTCATGTCTCCATAAGTCCTCTATTACAATTCGACAGGTTCTGTTTTCTATTCGTAATATGCTCACCTTTCCGAAGTTTTCAACAAGCGATAAATGTGATGATATTTATGCACTTGCTTCGAAAATTGGCATTTGCTTGCGTGATAGGGATGGGTCAATGAAGGCTGCTGAGGAATATGTTGATATTCTTAACACTGTTCCTCCTCATCATTTTTTTCACGCACTTATCATCCTCTTCTCAGGAGGAGCAGATATTGATGGTATTTCATCTGACGAACTATTTCATCCTTCCGTGTGGCCTGAGGGCGATATTGTAATGTGGATGACAATGTTTTATCATAAGGACATGATTGATTATTTCAAGCCATTTTGGCTCCGATATATCTTTACTTCTTTTGGTAAGAAATTTCCGAAGATGAACCTGGATAAATTTACTGATATTAATGACTTGTCTGATTACATTCATAGCAATGTAGGACATGATATTAATAATCATATGAAAAGCATTGCTTATATGTATAAGATGATGGATTTTATTCTTACGAACCCAACAGTCTCTCAGAAGTGTCTAATGACAATGATGATGAAGATGAAGGACTTTTGTAAGGATATTGATGGAGTAACAAATTCATTGATTATTGTAAATCCAGATATTGCTAAATACGATGGTTTTGATGTATCAATCGCCGATGCAATGACTAAATTTGCCCGTTCATATGTTAAGGGTGGTCGGCAAATGTTTCCAACCGAAATATTTCTAGGACACTATAAACCATGTATTCTTATCGAGATTATTGATGCTCGTATTTCATATCTTGCTTCCAGAAAAAAGGAACTTGATAAGAAAAGGGCGACAATCACGCCACCACGTGATCCTTCTACAATTTCTATGCCATACTCTAAGGATGGTTATGATGAATTTCAGAAATTTATGGCGAATGAAGCACCTAATTTTGAGAGAGCCGATTCTGGATGTCCTGATTTTATTAAAGCTATATATGATTATTCATCATTGCTTCTAAGCACATGGAGATTCAAAGAATTGCGCGAGTTTATGAATGGAATCGAGCATACTATTTTTATTAATATCAAAAATATTAAGAAAATCATTCGTCATGTATATGAGCGCAAGCTTAGTTCTCGTGAAGTAAATCTCGCGACAGTAATGGATATTTATTCTTATTTTGATATTATTAGGTCTCATAACGAGACCCCTCATATTCAAAATATTGGAGTCAATATCGGGATTCAAGTTCGTGATATTGTTCCAGTTCGTGATATTGTTATTGAGCAAGAGAAAGCACGTCATACAAAGGACAAATGGTCTTCATTCTCCCGTGATACTCCTCTAACAATTATGTCATTGTCTAATATGATTGCCCGCCAACAATCTTTCGAGAAAGAGGTGTCCAGTTTTTCAACAGAGGTTGATTGTAGTATTTGTATGATGGAGTTTGACAAATATACTATGTTTAATCCGCACGGAACGCACGCTACAATGCCTGTATGTTATGGATGTAAAACTATTCTTCAAGAGAAGAATGCACCATGTTATTGTTGTCGCTTCGGTGCGGCGGGGGAAAAGATGTATTATGTAAAAATGTAAAAATGTAAAAATCATTAAATACAATTAATTTAAATAATTTTCTTTATTTAAAATCTTATAATTTTATTTTAACTCTTATAATAAAAACGGGTTTAAAACTAAGAATAATATTATATTATTATAAACATAATGGAAGAATCATATATACTTGTTTTACTTACAATCCTTATACTTCTTGTTGTTGTTGTTGGATACTTAGCACAGAAAAAAGTAAGAGAGATTGAACTTGAAACAAATGCTCTTAAATGTGATTTTGAAACACACACGGACCAGGTTAATCAAATATTATCATTACATCAAATGGAAACAACAGAAAGTGGATGTGATGAAGAACTTGATATGTCAAAAATACAGAATATTATGAATGGAAATTATGATGAATTAAGTAAGCAGAATGAAGAGATATTTAAAAACATGAATAATGATGAATTAAAATGTGTTGATGGAACTGATGATGAAAGTGATACGGAAAGTCTTATTATTGATAATTCAACCGCATTATTAGAAGATACAAGTGATAGTGATGGAGAAGAACAAACATTAGAAAAAGATATGAATAAAATGAGTGGAGGAAATCATACACAAAATAATAGTAATGATGAAGTTGAATTAAATTTATCAGATAAATCTTCGAATGACCCACTAAAAACTACTAAAAAAAAGCGTAAAGTTCCAAATGTTGGAGCAGGTTCATATGAAGAAGGTCATCAAATAGTCTCTGAAAATGATGGAAAAACTTATAAAGTAGCACAATATAAGTCTGGTAGTAAAAGATGGGTTCTTGCTAAATAATTATATTTTTACAATTATATTTTTACAATTATTAATTAAATGAATAAATTAATATATTTCATAAAAATTATATATTTAATATATTATAGAATGAGTGTATGCGATAAAACATCAAATAACAAATATTTTAATTGTCCCCCTCGTATGGCAGATGGCCGTCAATTCACAGATTACCGTCCTAACTGCTATGTAAATAACTTGCTTAGATATAATAATCGTACAATGAGTAGTTATGAATATAGACAATTTTTAGTTAATAATGCTGATGAATTACGCAAGATTAATAATATGTATGCAAGTGAAAAAAATGCGTGCGTCCCTTGTGATGCTCCTCAAATTAATAATCAAACTATTTGTGCTTATAATCAATCTTTTGGTGCTTGTGGAGTTTCTGACCCAAATGGTCTTGGTTTAACAAATAAAGCTGTTCCAGAACAAAATATGATTCATAATAATTATAATCCTGGACTTCAAAAACAAGACCATATTAATATGGGACAAGTTGGTGATATGCCAATGTTAAACAAAATGACAGATGATAATATGCATGTTAGTGGGGAAGTTCAAGGATACAATTTATAATTCTATTTTTTAGAATAAAAGATACAATTTATAATTCTATTTGTTGAATAAAAGATACAATTTATAATTCTATTTTTTGAATAAAAGATACAATTTATAATTCTATTTTTTAGAATAAAAGATACAATTTATAATTCTATTTTTTAGAATAAAAGATACAATTTATAATTCTATTTGTTGAATAAAAGATACAATTTATAATTCTATTTTTTAGAATAAAATCTTAATCTCTTTTTTAAAACTAAAAAAAATACTTTTATCTAAAAAGTATTTTTTAAATCTAAATCTATTATATAATGAGTCAAGGTTCAGCATTTGCAGGAATTAGTACTGGTGCAGATACAAAATCTGTTTTTAAATATCGCGATGAAGCAATGTGTAATAAATGGAGACGCACAGATGAGGAATTTCTTTTATGTAAATTTAATGTGTATAGCAATCCAGTTGGAAATTATCAAGTAAATGGTTTAACAAAAGGTGTTATAGCTGATGTTGGTGCTATTAAACAAATTTATGCTAAATATTGGGCATCTAATAAACCAACCTATTCAGAAAGTTATTCTGGTTCTGGTCTTCCATATGCAAACGAACATATGGCATATGAAAATACAGAAAATAAAGGGATTGTTGCAGTAGAAAATGGTGGATTTAAATTTACATTAGATTATCCAAATAGTTATTATAAACATTTAGGAAAAGTGTATGTTCCTCCGCAAGTAAATATTCAATTTATAGATGAAAAAAATATTCCTCTTAGCAAAGTATATCCTGTTAAATTAGGAAATGGTATTCCATTTAGAAGTCTAACATGGTCAAGAAAGAGAGATTGGAATAATGGACCTTTATTTTATAAAAATGATAATCTTCCAATTAGAACACAAGCACAAATATTAAGAGACTCGGCATTTCCATGTACTAATCAAGAACCAACGAATTTCTGGGGTACAAGACCAACAATCTAAATATTTATATACATCTATAATAATTTATAAATATTTATAAATTGTTATATACATCTATAATAATTTATAAATATTTATAAATTGTTATATACATCTATAATAATTTATAAATATTTATAAATTGTTATATACATCTATAATAATTTATAAATATTTATAAATTGTATATGACAACTATTAATAATATAATAATAACAAGTACAGAATTAAAGATACAATATAAAGGAGAAGACCCACCTCCAAAATATAAATGTAATAATAGTTATAATTGTTATGAATCAACAGAACAAGGGGCAACTGATTTATCTACTTGTCAACAAAATTGTATTAAACCAACTCCTCCAAAATATAAATGTAATAGTAGTTATAATTGCGAGGAATCAACAGAACAAGGGGCAACTGATTTATCTACTTGTCAACAAAATTGTATTAAACCATCTCCCCCAACACCATCAAGAATATTAGGAGCATGGACAGAAACAATTGGGTGTGGTGATACTTCATTTGATGTTATATCATTAGGAACTGCTCTTCCTGCTGATTATTTAATTGGATATGATAAATTCTTTGGAGGCCCTTTTGGACCAATTGAAGGATTTTATGAAGATATTAAAGATGCAAAAATAGATTATTATATATCTATTGGAGGATTAAATGCAGATACAAATGATTGGGCGCCATTTTTAAATAAATTAAATACAGATGAAGGTTTAACTGATTTTATTAATGCATGTAAATGTAGAAATATAACTGGAATCGATTGGGATATTGAAAATTTTACGGATGATTTAACAACAATCTTAAAAACTATTTGTATTAATTTGAAAAAAGCTGGATTTAAGATTATGTTAACAATATTATTAGGACAACCGCAATGGTTTAAAGAATTATTCTCATCAAAGGATGATAGTTATTATGATTATGTAACTTTAATGCTTTATAATGGAGGTATGTATAAAGCAGAAGGTTCAGGTGCTGGATGCGATTGGGATGGATGGGCAGAATTATTTTTATCAAATGGAACAGCAGGTTGTAAAAATCCATTAAAATATGCAACTAATCCAGTTCAAACATATATGAATAATAGTAATTTACAAAATATTAATTCTAAAAAAATAGTATTAGGATTAAGAAATGATGAATCGAGTGATGATAATAATCCAGCATCATTAGATACATATATAACAGCAGATGAACTTGTTAAAAAATATGACTCATCTGGTATATTTTATTGGGTTTTACAATTTAGTACAAGTACATCAAGAATGGATGAAGTATTAGAACATATTAAGAGACCAAAAATTGAAAATTGTAATAAACCTGATTATGAAAATTGCCCACCAACATCTAAACCATGTAATGGAAGTAGTTCTTCATGTGTAGCATCATTTTGTGCTAAATTGAAGCAAGGGGTACAAGATAGTGATTGCACACCTTGTATATCATCTTCAACTGGTTATCCGTGTGGTCACCCTGGATTTTGTGAAGAAGAATTAACATATCCAGGAGAATCATGTCTAAAATATATAAAAACAATAAAAGATTAAATATATTTACAAATGTTATAATATATATAATAAAATTTATATATATTATATAATGATTACTTCATTTTGTATTCCATTTACAACAATATTATTTATAATGATACTTATTGTTATTCAAACACAGCGAGATGTTTTAAAAAAAGATTATTGTAATATGAATGATGAAGTTGATTTATTGAATGTTCGTGTTAAAAAATATTTCACAACACATTTAATTCACGCAGGTTCATTTTGGGGTCATTTTATTCCAAACGTATTACTTACATTAATAATTGGAACACTATTAGAAACAATGGTTGGTAGTTTAAGAATGTTGGTATATATTTTATGTAGTATATTTATTTATTGGCCTATAATGTATTTATTTATTAAATCATATAGAGAAGGTTGTGGATTTTCATCCATATATTTTAGTTTTGTTTCAATATATTTTTCTTTAATTGCTTTATATGAAAAAAGTGTATTTTTACAAATAATACTTATATTTACACCTTATTTATTTTTATTTATACTTAATTTTTCTGGACATTACATTGGAAAAATATCAACTTCAAGTGAAGGAATACATATATTATCTATTATATATGGATACATTGTTGGATTAATTGAATATATGATTATTTAAAAATTTATAGGAGCTGATACAGTATTATTATTTCTCCATATTTGATGTGTTTTATGTATTTTATATGATA
>Ga0233413_10000482_pt1 | contig 19174 bp, 2 predicted proteins | sample Na_anoxic_6_MG_FD_189019 | JGI IMG/M metagenome (GOLD analysis project Ga0233413, IMG submission 189019) | Seawater microbial communities from Saanich Inlet, British Columbia, Canada - Na_anoxic_6_MG | ecosystem: Environmental > Aquatic > Marine > Inlet | place: Canada: British Columbia...
ACTTTATTTTGTCTAGCCCATGGATCTTTTCTATTAAACCAACCTCTTTGTGCTTTATGTAATCCACCAAATTTTGCTTGTTGCATTTGTTCTTGTTCTTGAGCATCAACAAATAGATTATCTGTATATGGCATTTTTATAGATCTTCCTGCATCAAATGATGATCTTGGATCTTCAAAATTATTTACGTTTTGATACATCTCTGAATTAGAACTTTGATTATCTCCAAGTAATTTATCTAAAAGATGTGGAGGAAGTTTTTGAACAAAATCAGGATCTTGTTGAGACTTTATATATATTTCATTTAACAACATTTCTTCTTGTTGTTTTTCAGTTAGTTGAGTTTCTTGTTCAATCATTTGTGAATGCTCTTCACCAGGATATCCCATTTGTCCTCCTTGTTCTGCAATACTTAATCCTGGAAATCTTCTTGACATTGCCATATTTCCACCATAAGCTGCTCTAAAAGAAGGAGGAGCATAATTTCTTCTTTGTCTGTTATTTCTTCTTTCTTGTCTTCTATTTGATCTATTATCTTTCCAACTATTAAACTTTTCCGTTATCCCTAATTCAGGAAGTTGCCACATTGTATCATATTCTGGAGTTTGATATGCAGTTGTCACTGGCATGTTATTCTGAAATCTATTGATAATATCTTCATTTAATAATTCTCTAGAGTTACCTTGTGAATCTACACGTCCTTGATAAGGTACAAAACTATCTTGAACAGGAGTAGTTGGACGACTAAAATGATGACCTTGACCCATCCACTCATCACCAGTTGTATTCATTCCTGGAATATTAAAAGGCCCTCCAAGTTGTGCTTGTTTTAAAGAAGGATATTTAGCATAAACTTTTCTTTTTATACATTCTGGACATGATGAGTTATGAGCTAATCTTAAAGCTGATCTTCCTCTTTCTATTGTGTTAATAGGATATGTGCCATTAGGTCCTGCAAAATCTTTAACACCAGTATATTTACCTGCATTAGACATTCCTGGTCTTTTTCTTATTTGAGACATAGAACCTCCTTTTTTAGCTTCTTCCATTTGTCTTTCAATTTCTTGGCCGTCATTTTGTTCTTCTTGTGGAACTATTTGTTCAGGATCAATACCTGCAGATTGTAAATAAGGCATAGAGATAGCAGGTATACCTTGAGGAAAACCTTTCATTGATTCTTGTACTAAAGCTAACTTACCTAGTTTAAGAGTATGATTAGTAATCATTTTTTCTGCTGTATCTATCTGAAGTTTGTCAGACATAGGATCTCTTAAAATTTCTTTATAATCGTTTAGGTTATATTTTTTTGCAATTTGTGCTGGAGTATATGATTTTGATTTTCCTTTCTTAGGAATAGGCATACCAAATTCATTTAAGATATCTTTATCTTTAATTAATAAATCTCTTGTATCTGAAAATATAAATGAGTCTTCAGGTAAATTTAAAGGTGTACCTCCTTCAGAATGTCTACTTCCACCAACTCTATAATTTTCAGGTATGCCATCACCCTCCATATCAGTAACAACATATTCATTTTTTTCTGCTTCAAGATTTGCAGATTCTCTATCAACTGGTCTTAATGTATCATGTACTTCAAGTGGTTTTTGTCCAAATTGAGTATCTGTAATTCTATTAGGTAATCTTTTTATTCTTACTTTACGCATAATTGTAAATTTAATCTAAATATTCTATTAGACCTCCACCGTCTAAAAAGTTTTTTAATTCATCTTCATCCATATATACTTCATCACCAACTGTTCCACCAAACTTTGAAATGTTTCCAAAATTTCCAAAAGATCCCATTCCTGTGTCATAAGGGTTTAAATCAGATGGTCCAACCTTATTTTGATGATGTCCTTTTACTAATCCTTTATCAGCTGCTTGTGATATGTACATGTTAGATGCATCAAATTGATCATAAAAATCATCTTGTTGTTGCTTTCTATCTTTAGCACCTGTAAGCATATCTAATGTTGTTAATCCTGCTAATGCTGTATTAGCTTTTTCATGTCCTGATAAATTAGACCATCTAGAACCATGCTCTGCTCTTTGTTCTTTTCTCCAATCTCTTTTTCCTTGTCTCCATCCTTTTTTTGCAGCTCTTGTTGCAGATCTATCTTTTTTCAATGTTGTTGAACCAAATTCAGGACTAACATCAGTTAAAACATTTCCTTCAGCATCACGTGCATCCATTTGAAAATTAAATTGTCTTTTGTTATTAAATAATCCTTTATCTACATATGGACCAGGTGTTATTCCTATTTGTCCTTCTTGTTCCCATTCTGGATAAATTTCTAATAATTTAGAATCTTCATCTAATGCATCTTGAAAATCTCTAGCTTGCATGTATCCATCTTGTTCATCTATACTTTGATAAATTCCAGTAGGTTTTGCAACTGGATAAGTTCCCCATGGTCCACCATCTTGATAATAACTTTTTTGTCTAACAGGAAAATTTGTTATTGTACCATCAGGTAGAGTATCAACATTAAAAGGACTATTTGGATCATATGGTGAATACATAATATCATGTTCTAATCTTTTTAATTCCTCTCTTTTTGCAGCATCTTCTTCACTTTCCCCATCAGGCCATAATGCGTAAGCACCTGCTCCAACTCCTGTTGCACCAGCTGCCCATAAAGGCCATTTCTTATACCACATTATATTTTTAATTTGTTCTCCAATTTTTTTCTTTACAATTGGATTTTCAATTTTTTCAATTGAATCAAATATATTAGAAGATTTTGAATAAGTAAATTTTTCTGCTTCAGCTGTTATATTATTTAATATATATTTATCACCCTCAGATAAAGTTATTCCTTCTTCTTTTAATAAATTAACAGTTCTTTTAAGATTTGTTAAACCAGCTTTAGATAAATTATTTAATCTTATTTGTTCAGCAAATGTTCCTTGGCTTTCAATTGTATGATCAAATCTTCTTAAGTGTGTGGGTGCTTTAGGATTTATTTTAGATTTATAAAGTTTTTCTAAATCATTTGTATAAGCTTCAAACTCACTAGGACGTAATCCTACACCAATATTTTTTTGTTGAGCAGCAGCATTCATTAATAAATTTCCAATCCCAATACCTTCTAAACCTTCATTAATATTTAATCCTTCTATAACATCATCAACAATACTAATATCACCTAATGGAACATTTACACCTTCTTTTAAACCTTGTAAAGATAAATTATAGTTACCTTTAGGTGACATAAACTTATTACGTGGCCATCTTTTATTTGATCTAAGAGCATAATTAATAATAGGTTTTATTGAGTTTCCACCACCACCTTGAAATATGAATGGAACTTTGCCAGGACTTTTAACTTTTCCTTTTTTTGATTTTTTAAATGGTATTAAGTTTTCCTTTGCTGCAGCTTCATTATGTAGGGCTTTAGTGTTGTCATGAAGAGGGTGATATGAAGATTCATATATTTTTCCATCATTTTCATTTACTTCTGTTCCCCAATAAGTTGACGCGTTATCACCTTGTTTAAAGTTTGCCTTTTTATATTCTTCAAGAATTTGCGTTGGTGAAAGAGTTCCAGGAGTTGTCACGTAATTAGGATCTTCAGCTTGTTTCTTTAATAATTCAAGATCTATTTTTAAATTATCAACATCAGTTGAATATCCTAAATTTATTTTATCAGGTCCATATGTAGATCTTGAAGTTGCTGCTTGTCCTATTATTTCATCAAAAGTAGTTGGTATATTAAGACCACCATCTTTCATATATGGATTAGCTCCTGGAGCATATGAAGCCTCGTTTCCTTGAGAATCTACTCCATATGTAGTACCAGGTGCTACATTGTTGCTGTATCCATTCCATCCAGCTACATTTTCTTTATATAAACCTTTGTTTCCTTGAGCATCCACTCCTTGCTTTGGAGTATTAAACATGTTTTTAACAAAACCTCTTACACTATCTATATCATCATATAACTTATCTTGAGACTTATTAATTTGACCCTCATATAATGAAGCAAAGGGATTTCCTTTATATCCGTAATCTTCTGTTCTAAAATCATTATAATGAACACCTGGACCAGGGGCTCCACCAGTATTAAATCCTTTTTTTATTTGTTTTGGTGATAAACCAATTTGTTCTAAATCATTTTTAATATTTGCTATATCAGATGTTTTATTAACTAATCCTACAAAATCAGCTGATTTTTGCTCAAAATAATTTTTCTCTTCTTCATTAGGCATAAAAGCATTACCACCTTCTTCCATCATTGGCTGTTGTTGTTGAATTGAAGGATCCATTTGTTGAGCTTGTTGTTTTATCATCTCAACTGTCTGTTGAACAATTTGTATAGCTTGTGCTTCTTCTAATTCTAATTCTTTTACTAAAGTCTTTATTATCTTTTCAGGTTTTGTACCTTGTTGAAGCAATTGAGCAACTTGCATCATGATTTCTTGTTGCTGCTGTTGTTGTTGAGCTTCTTCCTCACTCATTTGAGGTTGTTGAGATTGTCCTTGCATCATCTGTTCTTGACCAGGTTGTTGCATCATTTGTTCTTGAGGACCTCCTTGTTGAAAAATGTTTCCACCACGTTTTTGTTTATAACCTGATAACTTTGCTATAGCTTCGTTTAGATTTATATTTGGATCTATTCTTTGATCACCATACATAGCATAATCATTATCTGTATTATAATAATAATCTTTCCCATCTTTAACACCATAATATTGAGCATTAGATGATCCATCAGGAAACGTATTTTTTTGTACTCCTTGATTTGTGTAAGAATCATTAAAACCATCTATACCATCAGTAGTATTCAGTTGTGATAAACTATATACATGTGTATCATGTGGTTGATTATACTTAGTAGGATACTTAAGCATATTTACAAACTTACCTTTTTCTAATCTTCTTTTATCTCTTTTAGAAAATTCAATTGGAGGTGAACCACCTTTTTTGTATACTCTAACTTTTCTTGTTTTGCTCATGATTTAAACTATATATATAATATACGAAATTTTTCTTAAAACATTTAAACTTTAAAAGTTTACATATATTCTATTTCGTATCCTTGTTGTTCTAATTTTTTTATTTGTGAATCAGTTAATTCATATTCTCCACCAGACTTAAAACCAAAACCATTTGTAGAAGATTTACTATAATTAGGAACTTGCTTTGATAAATGAAAATACTTGTTATCTAATATTGGTTTTTTTATAGTAGGCATATTAATCTTATCAATAGGATTATTAGGATTATATTTCCATTTTTCAGATAAAGATAAAGTTTGATTTCCTGTTAAAGGTTTTTTATAACCAATATTATAATTACTAGGATTAAAATTATGCCTTATATTTTGTGAACCTTTCCAAAAATCTTTCTTAAAAGGAGCTTTTAAACCTCTCTTAAACAATTTACTAAGAGCAGGTAGACCTACAATTATTGCATCTCCTGCTAAGCTTCCCCAATCAGTTGTTCCTTCATTGTATAAGTTTGGTAAATGTTCAGTGCCAATATTATATGCTGATTGTCCTATAAGATTTGCCATAGGTAGACGATTAGTAGGTCCAAACCAATGTGCAAAATTTAATGGTGTAGCCATTCCCCAAGTATCTCCTCTTACCTCATCAAGGTTGTCCATTGCATTAGCCATTTTATATGCTCTTGCTCTTTCTCCTAATGATTTATTTCTGTAAGTATCTGAAACATTCATTCCTAATAAATTTCTAAATGGATCAGATATAGCAAAATCAATGTAATCCATTGCACCAACGTCTTGAGCATCTTTATAATTTTCAACTCTTTCTTTATGCATATTATCTATCATAGGCTTAAACTCAGTTTCCATAACTGATGCCATATTATCTAAACCACCTCTAACTAAATTATCATAATCTTCTGGTAATAAATTTTTCTTATAATAATCTAACATTATTTTATTTTCAAAAGGAATTTGACCCATTGATTCATCTAGACCTTTGATCAACTCTTTATCATACTTATTATTTAATGGGTTAGAAGATATTTGTTCTGAATGATCATCTTTCAAAATATTTTTTAATTGAGGTATAGTAAAATAGTTAGAATAAGTATTTTCATCAGCATTACTATAACCACTATTATGTATGTCATTCATTGTAACATTTTGATTAGGATCTGGCGGCATTATGAATCCTTGAATATTTTCAGGACCTGAAAACATTTGTGTTGTTTCAGACATCCCCAATGGTTGTTCTTGACTAGCGTATGAATTATATGAATTTATATGTTTAACATTTGAAGGATCATTATATATTTTTTTTGCATCATCTAAAGTCTTTTTTCTTGTTTCAAAACCTGTAACATTTGAATAATGTTCTTTATATGCATTTTGAAATACTTCTTGATTTTGTTGATTGATATTATATTTTTCTTCATCGTTAAATAAATCTGGATTATCTTTTAATGCTTTTTTATTTTTAAAGTATTGAGCAAATTCAGGTTTATCTTTCATAAACGTTTCAACTTCTTCACGTTTTTTCTGACTTTCTTCAGAATCTATATTATATTTTTTTAATTCTTCATCTGAAAAGTTTCTATACTCTTTTAATTGTTCTACAAATTCTGGATGTGCATCTAAAAATTCTTTTGAATATCCAGGTACATAAGGTGTACCATCTGACCATTCTCCTTTTTCAGAAGCTTTATGAATATCCATAGGTTTACCATTCCATAAAATAACTGGTACATCACCTAATAAACCTTGTTGAAAGTCTTCTCTTGCTTTTGTAAATGCTTGTTCCCATGTACCTGAATATTCTCCTATTGGTTTACCTTTATATGTACTTGTACCAATTATTTTTGATTCAGATTTCTTATTAGTTCCACCATCTTGAAATTTATTTACTGAACCACCTTCTTTATTTTCAATAAACTCCCCACTAAGAGTTTGCATCAATTGTTTATTCATTGGTTCATAACCTGCTTCACGGAAAGGAGTAGATCTTTGTTTATGCATTAATTCTTTTTGACTAGCATTTAAAACATCATAAGTTTTAGATACTTTATTTTGCCATTGTTTAAGCAAGTCATTTGATAAATCTGGAATACCAGTATCTTCTTTTATTTTTGCTGCATTATCTGATAAAAACTTTTTCCACAAATAATCTTTTCCAGAAAATGCTCCTGGTATACCAAAATCTCCTTTTACATTTATTTTATCAGATAAATCTCTTAACTTCATATTTAAAGTTCCATCTAAATCAATAGGTTTGGCTTGTTTTATATCACCAAGTATATTCATATGTGATTTTAACTGATCTCCTCTATAAACACCAGGTGTCATATGAGGAGCAGAACCATGAGTAAAAAACCAATTAGAAGATGGTGCATCTGTTGTTTTACGTAACATGTTAAATTTAGGAGCATAAAGTTCTCCAGATTTTCTTAAACCTATACTTTTATTTAAATGTTTTGCTACATCTTCTTCAGAATAACCAAGATTTTTTAATCTATTATTTAAATCTTTAAACGCAAAATCAGACATTTTATATAAGTCATCTCCAATATTAATTATTTCATCACCTGAATCAATTGAACCAAAATCTACATTATCAAGATTAGCATTCCAACCCATAGCATCATAAGAACTAAAATCAGGCATTCCTGGATCTTTACCCATATTAAATAATGTGGTATATAAATTATCTTCAAAACCATAAAATTTACGTAAGTCTTTTCCAATATTAAATTGATGTGCTTTAGGAATTTTTGGAGTTATACCTTTTATAAATTTAGGAAGCAAGTCTCCAAATTGAGCTTTTGGTAAATTTTTTACTACAAATCCACCATCTTTGAAATTCTGGATTTGTTCTTCAGTAAGATCAAGATCCATATATTCACCACCTTCTTTTTTATATTTAAATGTTACATCATTATCTACTATATACTGACTTAAATTTTCTATAGTATTAGGATCTTTTTTTAATCTATCAAGATGTAAATTTATTTCAGGTATATTTGTAATTGGATCAACTAAACCTTTTTGTAATAAGTTAGCATATCTATCTCCACCTTCAGTAGAGTGTGAAGTTGTACCACTAAATAAACTCATCCCTCTTTCTTTCATAGCTTGATTTATTGCTTCATTAATTTCACCTGATAAACCTTGACCTTTTAATATATCATTTCCACCATGATAAAAATGATTTTCGTCATAACTTCCAAATGGAGCATCCCATTCTTTTCTTAAACCTCTATTTCCAAAATCTATAAATTTATCTTTGTCAAATGTTGCGTGTGTTTCTAACGTTGGAATTCTACTATAATCATCAAGTAATCTTTTTTCAGATTCACTCAAACCACTTTGATTTCTAAAAAAATAACTTTTATTATCTACTTTAAATTTTGGTATACCAAATATTTCAGGACCTTTTTGATTTAATAAAATATTAGTTGCAGTTCTTTGCTGAAGATTTGGAAAATCATGTGATGAATGAACAGGTGCTAAAATTAATTCTCCTGTTTTAATGAAAGGTGAATTATTATCAGACATTGTAACATTAATTAATCCTCCAGATTTTCCAGGATGTTCTAGTTTAATATTCATAGGAAGTTTCTTTATTCCTAATCCTTGTGTTAATTTTTCATTTGAACTATTAATAAGATTTTTATAAAAGTCATCACTATAATTTCTAAAGTCATTAATATCAAACTTTTTAAGAACTTTATTTTGAAGAGTTGCTCCTAAGTTTTTATTTAACCTTGATAAAAATTTACCATATTGTGCTGTAGGTAGTTCACCACCTGCTTTCTTTTTTTCTAATTTATTTTCTATAGCAGGTATTAACTCTTTATTTTGTTTATTATTTAATAAATATTCTTCATTTTCTTTTTGTTTTAAATACTCTAAATAACCTATAAAAGAAAACATTGATGCAGCTGCTGTAACAGTACCTTTAAGAAACTTTTGATTACTTGCTTTATCCCAATCATGAAGAACATCCATTTGTTTTACACCAGCAATATTTGGTGTACTAAGCATTTTTAAATCTACTGCTTTATTTCTTTTTACTTGACCTATAGGAAAATGTTGAACTTCCTCAATAAGTTTATTTTTATTATGATCAAAAAAGTTACCTGAATTATCGTAGTATATTCTATTTTTTAAATCAAATGGTTTTCCACTAGTTAAAGAAGATACTTCAAAGTTTCTAGCTTTTTTAGGTAATATTTTAAAGTTTTTAAATGGTTGTAAATCCCATGTATCTGTAAAATCAATAAACTTTCCTAGTTTATCTTTTCCTTTTGTAATCCATCCATTACCATGAACAGCACCAAAATTAAATTCAGGTTCTATTTCCATAGTACCAAATGATTTTTTAGGATTAGAAATTATTTTTTTTAAATCATCTAACCCTAATCTAAAATTATTTACAGCTAATGTTCCATCTGTATTTTTTGAAAAAGTATTAAAATCAGGTTTTAAACCATTATATACTTTCCACGCATCAAATCTATTTTTAGTAGCAAAAGTTTTTGGTACATATTTTAATGATTTTGGTGTAAGCAATTCTAATGGTGCTGCTGCTACAGTAAAAGGGTCATAACCTATAGGTGTAATACTTTTATTTATAATTTTGCTAAATGCTGTAGAATTTGGTTTAAGATATTTAACTAATTTACCTAAACCAAATTGTGCTTTAGGCAAATCTCCTCCGTATTGAAAAGTCATAGGTGTTAATCTTCTTTCTTTTGCTACTGGTTTTTTTACTTCTTCAGGCATTGCGTCTCTCTGGCTCCAGTAAGGCTGTCCATAAATACCTTGAGGCTCAGGAGTTACAGTAGGCTTATTTAAAGGCTGTTCCTGTTGTAGCTGTTGTTCTAATGCTTGTTTCTTTGCAAATGCTTCTTCTGCTCTTAAAGGTATAGCTTCTGTTTCATCATAAATAAATTCTTGAGTAGGTGGATTAATTGTTGGTAGATAATAAGCTCCATTTATTAATCTAGCATCATCACTTCCTTTAGCTAACCAATTACTCTCTAGACCTAATTCATTAATTCTATCCAGGTACTCTTTAGATTTACCCCTGACACCAAAGGTATATCCAGCATCTTGTATATCTGATAAATTTCTAAAAGTGTTATGAAAATTACCACTCTCTATGTCTTTTGCTTTTTGACGAAAATATTTTAAATCATTAAGTTGGTCTTCATCTAAAGTTTGATTTTCTTTTAAATCTTCAATATTTTTTATACTTCTTTTTATTGAAGCTAAACTCGATTTGTTCGACTTTGCTATCCCAGTAAGCCTATTAGTATTTAATTCATCATATAATTTTTTATGCTGTAAATACTTTTGATATCTAGGGTCATCAGGACTTGATACATAAGTAGGTGTAGGACCAGAATTTATTTCTACTTCAGGTAAATTAGTATAAGGAGGATCATGTGGACCTCCATGTTTAAATTTATCATATTTTGATAAATTATTTAATTTAAACATTTCTCTTAAATCTTCTCCTGAAATAACAGAATTAAAATCTCTAGCTGGAATATATTTTTCTCCAAATATTAAAGAAGTTTGTGTCAAGTTTGGAACATTAATGCTATTAGTATTTATTATAGAACCATGAGGAAGATTATTTAAACTATTATTTTTGTTAGTATCAAATATATTTCTGCTTGGATCATGAGAAAAATTAGCATCTAACAATTTTATTCTAGTTGCCATTTCTTCATTTGATAAGTCATTTATTTCATCAAAAAAAGCTTTAGTTTTAACAACAAAAGAATTTTTATCATTCCCGTCATTATACCTATTATATGTAACCATTGGATAATTACCATAATATAATATATCTTGATTGTCATTCATAAAATTTTCATAACCAGTGCGTCTACCACTACCACCAGTAGGTGTTATACCTAAATACGCAGCCATATCTATTTTTCTATCTGGATTAAATCCTGCAAATTTTGCAGATTCTCTTAATTTTTCATTATTTAATATTTTATCATCAATATTTACAGTACGATACATATCATTTCTTAAACCATATTGTGATTCTAATAACTTTCTTGTATTTACATTTAATGGTGCGTTTATTAAACCTTGTCTATAAGTTGCAGGATTAAACTTATTAGGAATTTTAAATAAATTTTTAAGTACTTTACCATATTGTGCACTTGGTAATTCTCCTCCTGATTGAAAATCTTCATCATCAATTGCAATATCAGAACTTTTAGGATACTTACTATAATAATCATCCATTGTAGGACCTACAGAAATAGCTGGACGTGTACTTTCTGTATCATGCCACATATCTCCATATGAAACACCATCTCTTTGATAACCTTTAGACAAAGCATATCCTTTTGGTATTTCTGGTTTTTTTATAACTTCTTTTTTAGTTATTGGTTTTTTTAATTTCTTTTCTTCAGCTTTAGATTTTAAAACTTTTGTTTCTTTAGATTTTGATTCAGGTTTTGTATTTGAACCATATTTTTTATAATTTTCTGCCTCTTCTATAAAACTTTCTAATGTAGGATATTTCTTTTTATCTACATTTTTATATGCATCCGCATATGAAGGTTGTTTTATGATTCCATAAGAAGTAGGCTTATTAACACTTAAAAAGGCTTCATCAATATTTTTATATGGAGTTCCTGATATACCATATTTATTTACTCTAAGTTTTTTTTGATCATCTGATAACATATCCCAAGGAGTAATTGCTAAATCATCATAACCATAAGACATGATAGTTGGTTTCTCACTTGAAGGAGCAGGTAATCCTCCAGGTGTACTAGTGTTATGATAAAAATCTGATTGAAAATTTGGAGCTATTTGAGGATGTAAATATTGTATAGGATATCCTAAATCATCTCCTCCACCAGCTAACCAATCTGATGTTCCAACAAAATCTCCTTTTGTTTTCCAATAATCATTAAAACTTCCTTTTTTACTTTCACTTTTACGGGCAGATCCATTTTCTTCTTTACTTATTTCTCCTTTTATAGAATTTATTCTTGATCCTACAATGGTTTTAAATTTTTTAGGCCAGTTATTTAAACCTATATCTGATTGATCACTTTTAAACATAGGAACATAATTGCCATCATCAATTCCTGCTTGTTTTAGTTTTAAGAATGCATTTATATCTTTAGTAGTGTTATTTTCTGAAGGTTCATAAGTAACATTATTTGATATTAGATAACCATCATTTTTTAAATCATTAATTATTTTATTATTGTTAAGTAAAAATAGGCTATCAGATCTAGTAGGAACTTCTCCTGCATTTTGAGCTTTAGGTAATTCTCCTCCTTTTTTAAAATTCCAATCACTATTTTTTATAATACCTCCATTTTTCATATTATAATTAGAGTATTCCATTACAGAGTTAACAATATTTGGATAAGAAAATTGTTTATATTGTAGTAACTCATCTTTATCTTTATTTTCTAGATATTTTTTTATATTTTCTTGTATTTTATCAAACCCTTGATTATGAGAAATAGCAACTAAAGAATTTATAAGATCTTTGTCTTCTTTAATTTCTATAGGTAAAGTACTAAGTAATTCTTTTACTTTTTTATAATTTTTAGCTACCTTTTCAAATGTAACTATACCAGAAAATTCAGGGGATTCTTTAAGTTCTCTATCTTCTAATATTTTATCATACCCTCTTTCTATTAATTCCTCTTCAGAAAAAGAATCTTTAATTTTTACATTACCTAACCCTACAGATTCTTCATCAGTTAACCCTAAATATTCTAATGCTTTTTTACCAGTGTGTGCTATCTTTCCTAAAGAACTTCTACCAGATGTAAAATTATATTCTGGATTATTTTCAGTTACTCCTAGTTTTGTATCTTTATACATTATAGCATGTGTAAGTCCTGTTATGGTATTAAATTGCTCATCATTTAAATCATATAAAGTTGTTAATTGTGTTTTATTATTTTTTATAATAGACATAGCTCTGTATGCTGCATTATTATATATAATATCAAACTTAGGATTATCTTCATGATTTGTTACAGGAGATATACCAATATTATTCATATCAGATATATTTACTTCTTTTTTAAGATGAGCTGCACCAGTTATTAATACACCATCTTTATCTTTATTTTGTAAAACATCTTCTAGTTTTCTATAATTCCAATCACCATGAACATTATCTCTTATATAACGTTCATCATCAACAACAATTATTTCTCCAATATGTGTATTCAGAGCTTTTCCATCACTTTCATTAAAAGCTTTTTTATAATTAGAACTCTTAGGCCAATAAAGAGTAACTAAATCACTAGCTTCTAAATTATTATTTAATTTTTCAACGTGGTTACTATTTAATGCTTTTTCTTTTATAAACGATTTAATTTTTACTAAATCATACTTTTTTGGTATGTCTTCAAGATCAAAAATATCAGTTATTTTTTCTGCTCCTCTTTCTACTACATTGTTAAGCATAGCCCAAGCTGACCCTCTTAAATTAAAACTTTCTAAAATATTTGAACCTTGTGTTTTTAAAGCATTTAATGTAATTGCAGAAGCACATTCATCAGTATCACAAACTTTTGGCAAATCTGATAATTTATCATAAGTATAATCTAAAGGATTTACAGATACAAGTTCTTCAATAATAGGAATATCTTTTACTTCATTGATATTAAATATACCTTCAGGGTACTTTTTGTTATAATAAGTTTCACCTATATTTTTATAACCTTGAGAACCACCATATAAATCATTAGCAGTTTCTGTGATATTTTGTTTTACATCTAAAACAGTTTCAAAAATATTTTTAATTGGTTTAATAATAGTTTTTACATTACTAGGAACATTTTTAATTGTATTTTTAGCATCTATACCTGCTGATTTTAAAGCTCGTACACCTTTCTTAATTGTTCCCTTTTGAGCTTTAGGTAATTCTTTAACAACATGACCTCCTCTTCTATATTCTTCTATCTCTTCGTCTGTTAATTCAAGTTCTTCATAGTCTAAATCTTTCCAAGAGCCTTCTCCAAAAGCTAATGCTTCTTCTTTATCAGCACCAAAATGAATCAACTCTCCTCTTTTTTTAGCTTCTAACATTGCAGGTCTCCAATCTTTATCTGATTCTTCTGACATGTCTAACCAAGATCCATCTTCATTTTGAAATAATGTAGGAAAAGAAAACCAATGAATACCATCTAATGTTTCAGTTTTCATTATGTGTGATGACTCACCAATTACATTACCTTCTTCATCATAGTTTAATCTTACACCTTTTCTTGATGGTGCTTTACGTGAACCTCCCTCTTGTAATCTTGAAATATATTTATTGTTTCTTTTAAGTAATTTATCAGCCTTATTATATCCTTTAGGATAACCTTTATTGTCTATTGCTTTTTCAGATTTAATCCAATTATTTTCAATTTTTTTAAGAAGTCTTGGATTTATATTTTCCTTATTATCAATAAATTGCATTTGACGTAAAATCTTATCAGAATTAGTACCACCGTCTTGTGCCAAAGGTATTTCTCTTACAGTTTCTGCACCTGGTATTGTTACATTTCCTGAATTGTTTTTAACAATTTTTTCTACACCATTATCTCCAATCAATTTTAATTTGTCATATGCAAGATTATTTGTGTCAATAACATTGCTATTAATATCTATATAAGGAAGATTCTGAAATGGAGAATAAGATCTGTATCCATCTTTTTGTGGAGTCATAAATTCTTCAGGTTGACCTAACTCAGGTTGCATTCTATAGTTAGTTGTTATTTCTGTACCTGCATTTATATCACCACCTGCTATCAAGTATCTTTGATTACCTTTTTTTATACTAATAGCTGTTGGAGTATTTTCATCATGATTATGAAACATTCCAATTTCTGGAGTTGGTTGATCATTAACATGTGCTAACCCTATTAACTCACCTTTAGAAAAGCTTTTATTAGTAAACAGACCTTTTCCATGTATCCTTGAAGGAGCTATATAATAATTCTTTGATATGAGCTTCTTATTATTCATTATCTTGGAGAATATAATTCTTTAGTGTTAAATATCTTAAACCACATCTCTCTATTTGTTTGATTACGTCTTGTTAATCTAACCATGTTATTATAATGTCTGAACTTCTTTCTCTGTGTTTGATCTTTATTATAATTTAGATTATTGTTATTTAAGTTTCTAATATAACCATTATATTCTGTATCCCATATAGGTTGTTGTGAAAAAGTTCCAGGAATAATTGGAAACTCTCCTCTATCACGTGTTATATCCCAAAACTGATTAAACCTATATCTTTGTTCTACTTTGTCATATAGTATATCTATAAAACCAGAAGCAGTGTTTATTTGTGGATAATCTAATATACCATTTACATTATTTTTAGGTGTTATATTTAATTTTAATACTCCTGAAACTTGTTCTGAATTATATACAATAGCTTCATCAAAGTTATAATCAAGATCATGAAACTTATCTTTACATTCATCATCCCATATGTAACATTCTAATAGGTATTGATAACTTTTAAGTATGTTTACATTTTGTCCAGTTGGAATAATTATATCAACTTCAAATGGATACTGCTCATCATAAAAATTACCATAACTATCACATCTAACATTATGTGTCCATATACCACCACCTTTAGTAGTCATAAAAGTATTTTTACCATGAAGAGATAAATCAGGATACCAATCATGAAATGAAATCCAATACTTTGCTTTAACATCATAAGATATAGTCCAAGAAGCATCAAAGAAATATTCTGGATCACCTAGTTTTATTCTTAATCCTGTATCAGTAATAAAATTATCATCATTTAACCATCTAACAATACCCTGTCCTTTTGGATTTAACTTATAATCTTTTTTACAGAAATATGCAACACCATTACTATTATCATAAATAGATTGGCAACCTACACCAATTACAGGATTAGATGTTAAATCAAAATCAGGAAAATCTTCATGTATCTTATATGGCAAATATCTTTCAAACCACCATCTCATACCTTCAGCAGATATTTCTGATAAGTTTCCAGTAAACCCAAAAACTTTACCTTGATTTTGTGATATATAAAATAACCCACCTGGAGTATTTATTACACTTAATCTATCTTGACATGATCCATATTCAAAAGATGGATCAGCATTAACTACATGTTGTAATGGTTGACTAAATAATCCACCGTCACCTATTGTAAGTTTTTGTTTAGAATCATATTTCCATGCATCTTCTGCAGTTATTTTTGCAGGAGCCTGAGATTCAAATAACATATATGCACCACCTAAACCAATTGGTTTTATATCAGTAACTCTACTTATAAAATCTCTATAATTATTTACTAAGAAGCTTGTCCAGCCATCATATCTAGATTCTTTATGTTGAGGTAAAGAATATATTAATCTGTTTGGCCAATATGTATAACATCTTTCTGCAGTTTCTGGATCATAATCTCTTAACTGAACATTAGCCCAAGATGCAAATTCTTGATATAAAGTAGATATGCTAAGTGAATAATCATACTTATTATAATTTCCTGCTTTTATTATTTGAGGATCAAATATTGAATTTAAATCAGTGTATCTATAAGGATCATAATATCTTTTTTCTGGAACCTCATCCCAATCTCTTAAGTCAATGTTTATTTCACTTTCAACATAAAAATCTCTTACACCACTGTTAAATAAATACATATAAGCATTTTTTACATAAAAAGGACTTGCTAATGCAGTAAATATGTCAGCAAAAGAAAAACCAGCAGTCCCCCCGTTTCTATCAAAATTATGAAAACTACTTGGAAGCATACCTCCAACACTTGGAGCAGTAGGATTTGAACCAAAAAGTGAAGTTATGCTAGTACCTATCCCTCCTATAGCATCATATAAACCAGTGATAAAAGTATTTACATCATAATCTTTAGTGTCCATCCAATAACTTGTATATGGAAGCATGTTTCTTAATCTATAGTTAAATTCAAACCCATCTGGTTGACCCATCATCCAATCATAAAAGAAAAACATTGTATTTTTTTCTGTGTATCTTCCAATATATGTATCACCTCCAAATATAACTCCTGAATCTACTGATGAATTAGCAAGAGGTTTAAAAGTATCAGGATCTAAAGTATACGTAAAGTTAGATATACAAGATGATGCAGGCACTTGAATGATTGCATCTAATTGTCCATATTGATTTCTAAATCTATTTTTAATTGATGTATAGTAAGATGCACTATTTATATGTTTACTTTCACTCCAATTAGAATTCATAGTTATACCATCTTCATCCTCTGCTTCATCATATTTAAACCATTTTTTGCCTCCAGTACCTAATTTTAAATCTTGAAGTCTTTGTCTTGAATTATCTGCATCTGTACCAAGATATATAGGTAAGTATCCATTTTCTTCACTTTCACCTATACCATCTGTTTGTAATATTACTGACTTAGACCTAAATAAGTTATTAACTTTATACCTGTTAAATCCGTTTTTATCTGTATTAAAATCTTGCATATGATTATCTAAATAATTAGCATTATTTATTAACCTTCTTGTTCCACAAGAATCAGCAGCTTTTTTATTATAATAGCAATGTGATTTTGCAGCAATTGCATACTTTTTATAGGGGATTAAATTTTTAATTATACTTAATGCTTTTTCTGTACCTTCATTCCAATAATAACTAAGCATTGGTATTTGATATATAACTTTAGCTGCCCCTGATAAGCCCGTAGAATTTTGATCAAACTCTATACTGTATTCACCTAAAACTTCAAATCTTTTATCAACACCAGATAAAAGATTATTCCCTGCTGTAAAAGATCCATCTAATAATGTATCATTTGATAATCCAGTTAGAAGACCTGCTACTGTAAGATTACTATCTGCACCTGATGCAACAGATACTATAGCTCCATCATATGCTGCAACCCAATTACCCCAACCATTTGTATTAGAATCAAATTCAGGTGGCATATAATAAACTTCACCTTGATTATAGTTATCTCCACTACCTCCACCTTGACTTGTATTTATATTAGGTATTGGTGGAAGCGTACCTCCTACACCAACACCTTGTGCGTCTACTATAGACCAAGCATATGCAGGAAGATTAATATTTGATCCACCAGAACGTGCCTTTGTCTTCCATTTTGATTCACCACCCCATAAGTTATTACCTGGTTTATTTAAAGTTCTTTTGCCAGTCTTTTTTCCACCAATAGATAATATTGCAAGACCTAAACCTATAACTCCTGAGATTAAAAATGTAAAATTAGTTAATATCTTTGATTGAGGGTGACCATCTACAAAATCATAATTCCCATCTACTGATCCTTTTAAAAGCATATTTACTTTTATTTCATCTTCACCTAAAAAAGGTTTTTTAAATGTTGTATCTGGAGAATGAAATGTAACAATATCTTTTTTATATTTTTTTAAAGGTTTTGTAGTTTCTGTATCTCCACTTTTTGTTTTTGTTTCAGAAAAGAAATAATCAGAACTTAAATCATTATATGGATAATTAGGATACAAACCTTCTACACCTTGATCAACTAATGCCTTATCTGATAATTCAAATTCACGTAAATTATTAATAATTCCTTTTGCTAATATTGTTTTATTTCCTTCTCTTGAGCCTCTTAATATTTCATATCCTACAATACCATCTATTATAGTTTGTTGAGATGGTGGATCATTAGGATTTTTTACTGGAGCTTTGATATCTTCAAATCTTAATCCTATTATACGTATTGGACAGTTTCCTGAAACTTCATCTTTAAAATGTGCAATCTCTTCATTACTAGATGTTGTAACAGTAGTTCCATCATATGTATGAGTACAATAATCAGGAATTTTATGATGTCTTATAGGTTGACCACATAAGTTTCCCCAAACTTCTGGTTTATTATCAGGATATAATTCAGTAGATTCCCAATAACCCATATCACCTTCTGCTATAACATTACCATCTTTTGTGTCATATTTAGGATCATTAAAATTTATTCCACTTGAATCTATTCTGGCTGTATTATAAACTTCCCAAAATTCTGGAGTATAACCTTGTTCAACTTCAATTGAATTTAAATCATTTATTGGAGATTTTTCAAAAGGAAAAGCTGCTCTACCTGGAATATGATATGAAGATGATTTGTCACCTGTGTTATAAACCCATCTAATAAATAATGAATATTGTTCATCTCTTAGATATGAAGTTAA
>Ga0233413_10000486_pt1 | contig 19071 bp, 12 predicted proteins | sample Na_anoxic_6_MG_FD_189019 | JGI IMG/M metagenome (GOLD analysis project Ga0233413, IMG submission 189019) | Seawater microbial communities from Saanich Inlet, British Columbia, Canada - Na_anoxic_6_MG | ecosystem: Environmental > Aquatic > Marine > Inlet | place: Canada: British Columbia...
ATGTATTATCAGATGGTAGTTCAGTAATTGCTACTATGAAAATTTCGAATACAGACGAATTTGGTAATTTTATAAGTCCATTATATGAAATATATAGCGAAGATTTAAAAGAAAATATAAAGGTAACAGGTGAGCATTTAGTTCAAGTAAAGAGTGGTAATTTTGTTCCTGTTGCGGATTCAAAATTAGGTAAAGAATTAGATAATAATCAAAAATCCTTCTGTTGCTTAATTACAGATACACATAGAATAAAAATAGGTGAACATATTTTTTGGGATTGGGAAGATGGTCATGATATGAATAATTTAGATAAATTCAAATAATAAGTATATTATAAAAAAGTATCTTATAATATATTAATTAAGTATGAGTAATATTACTAAAGATATAAATAGTCTATACAATAAAGATGGATATTATGAAAAATATGGTATATCTTTACTTGTTAGTATTTTAATAATCTTGATATTTTTTGTAGGATGGTCATATTTTAAAATAATGACGGATATTAAACCTATAAAAGATGATTGGTTTAATCAAAGATGTAACCCAAGAGTAATACCTTTTGCTGGTTTAATAAATAAGCCCGATGGAATGAGTGCTTTTGAATTTACTGGACAAAATTTTGCAGGATGTACTCAATCAATATTAAAACAAATAAGCGGATATGCATTAATGCCTATAAACTATTCTGTTTCTTTAGTAAATGATTTAATGATGGGAATCCTGAAATCTATACAAGCTATGCGAACAATGTTAAGTAAAATTAGGAATAGCACAAGTGATTTTACTAAAGATACGATGGGGCGTACATTAAACATTATGATACCTTTTCAACAGATAGTAATTGCTCTTCGAGATACAATTGGTAAAGTTCAAGCTATATTGGCAGGAGGATTATTTACAGGAATGGGTGTTTATATGACTATAAAATCATCTCTAGGTGCAATTTATCAAACTGTAGTAATGTTTTTGATAGCATTAGCAGCATTAATTATAATTTTATGGTTAATCCCATTTAGTTGGGTTGCAGCAGCATCATTAACATCAGTATTTGTAGTTATAGTCGTGTTGATGAGTATTTTTGCTATATTTTTAAAGAAAATTCTGAATATGAGTGGTGGTGGAAAAATTCCCAAAAAACCAAGATGTTTTGATGGAGATACATTAATAAAACTCAATAATGGGAATAAGATTGGAATTAAAGATATTAAACCAGGTATGCTTTTAGATAATAATAATAAAGTTACATCAACTTTTAAGTTTACAAGTATGGGTGTAGATATGTATAAGTATAATGATGTAATAGTAAGTGGGACTCATTTACTTAAACATAACGACGAATTTCAACAGGTTGGAAGTCAATTATCCAGTGTTAAAATAGATTATTACAATAAAGAATTTATATATTGTATAAATACTGAAAATAAAAACATATTTATTAATGACATAGAATTTTGTGATTATGATGAGTTAACAGGTGAAGAAAGGGTAGAGTTATTTGAAAAGTTAAACATTGATTATTCTATAAAACAAAATTATAAACTTGAGGATAAAGGATGGATAAATCAATATTTAGAAGGTGGTTTTAAAGGTTCAGTTGAATTAAATTTAGAAGATGGCCATACAAAATCCTTTAAAACTCTTGAAGTTGGGGATATACTATGTAATGGTGAACTTGTTTTAGGTAAAATTGAAATAAACTCTGAAGATATAAAGTATTTGAAAAAATTAGTTATTAATAATAAGGAAATAGTAAGTGGACCGAATGTTCAGATATTTAATAAGGATCACGGCATAGCACGTATCCTAGATATAGATGAAACCGAAGAAAATAGTGATAAATTATTATATAATATAATAACTGATAATTGTCGTTTTAATATAGAGAATACTACATTTTTAGATTATAATAGCAATATTGATTTATTTTTAGAAAAAGAAACCAAACTTTTATTAACAAGATTATATATCTAAAAAAAATCTATATATACTTTATAATATGTTTGATAGAGAAGTAAAGGTATTTGGTTTTAACTTTCGTTTAGATGTAGCCGTTGTATTTTTAGTAATTGGTTGGATTTTAGGAGCTCATTTATTGTGTTCTTGTGTGAATGTTAAGGTAACTAAGACTGAGGGAATGACTAATTTAGATGATAAAGAAATATCCCCAAGTTCTTGGATAAGCAAAGCAGCAGAATATGCTGGAGGAATGGGATACAAATCTATTTTAGCAAAACATGAAACGAATAAAGGTGGTCCAGTTCCTCTTCCTGAGGGACAATTAGATTTTCTTTATGATAATCAATTTAAACCTGAATGTTGCCCATCTACATATAGCACTGGCTCAGGATGTGCTTGTATGTCAAGTGAGCAACTCCAATATTTAAATGAACGTGGTGGTAATAGAACTATGGCACCAAGCGAATTTTAATTAGATATATATTCGCAATGAATACAATATACAATTTTTTTTATGATAGGAAAATCATAATTATTACCAAGTTCTATATGATCTTCTATAAAAGTATGATTGCAACACGTGTAATTATCCTTAGTTTTATTTATTTTATCCTCATTATTCATTATTTATATAAAAAATATATAAATAATATTAATTTTTATTTTTAAACTTTTTAATAATATTAATATGATTACAAATACATTGTGGGAACAAATGTTGTATCATGGTGTAATGTGAGTAACGTTTCAATATTACTTTTATCTACTTTAAATGGAAAGTTCACCTTTAGTTTTAGTGTTTTTTCATATAAATGATGGTCTGGTTTAGTAAGTTTATACAAATTTAATTTTGAGTAAATTGTTTCTATACATCTTTTTAAATTTCTAACTCCTTTTTCATTATCAGTAAATTTTTCAATAATATGATTAATCATTTCGTCGTCAATTAAAACTTTATTTTCTTCAAAATTCATTTGTTCTTCTATTGTTGGAATTAAGAATTTTTTAGTAATTATCTGCTTATCTTCTTTTTTATAACCTTTAGTATTGATTTTATACATTCTATCTCTCAAAATAGGATTAACATCTTCTTCATTATTATAACTGAATATAAATAAACATTTACTTAAATCAAAATCAATTTCTGAGAAATATTTATCATTAAACTGATTATTTTGAGTAACATCTGTTAAATGTGTTAAAATTCCGTTGATTTCTTCACCTTTTGGTGTAGCACTTATTTTATCCAATTCATCAAAATAGAATACAGGGTTCATTGTTCTTGTTTGCATTAATGTATCTACAATTTTACCCCAGTTACTCCCTTCGTATGTATATGAGTGTCCTTCAAGGAATGAAGAGTCTGTAGCACCTCCAAGTGGTATAAATGCGAATGGTCTATTTAAAATTTTACTAATTCCATCCTTAACTAATGTGGTTTTACCAGTTCCCATTGGACCTTTAATCGCAATAGCATTTCCCATAGCATTAGGGTTAGATATCCATTGTCCAATCATTTGGAGAATTTGAAGTTTAACATCTTCTAACCCATAGACACAATTATCTAGGATATCTTTTGCATTCATAATAAATTTATGACTTTCATCTATTCCATCATCAATCGTTAACGGCAATTTACTTACATTATTAAATGGTATACACATAAATGAATCAATCCAATTTTTAAGTTTTGTATATTCACCTGTTCCTTCTATCATAGATTGAAATGAATTAATTTTTTTAAGAGCAACAGCTTTAAATTTAAGTGGAATATTAGTCTCTAATATCTTATGTAAATAAGGTTTATCTATTTGAATTACTTCATTTATTTTTTCCATTTCTCCAATTATACTTTTTTGTTTTTGATATGCTAGGTTTTTAAAATATTTAAATTCATTAGTAGAATTATTACCAGCCATTAATTTTTTGAATTTTTTATTGTTATATATTTCTAAATTTTTTTGTAAATTAGATTCTTTTTCTTTTAGTTTATTTTGTTTTATTAGTAATTTTTTTTTTAGACTATTGACACTTTTTTTAATAAATACATTTTTATTAACTTCGTTTTCATTTATAAATTTTTCCGTTTGTTCTTTAAATTCCTCTAATGATTTTTTCTCGTTTTCATAAGATTCCAATATATCATCATTATCATCTCCTGTATCACTGGAATCACAATCTTCTTCCATTTCATCATTATCATCCATAAAACTGTTTTTTAAATTTAACACTATTTTAAATGGTTGCATTTTTCCATTCTTTCCACCATGAGTAACTTTAATACTATTTTCATCTTCATCAGAATCTTCATCAGAATCTTCTTCAGTACTTTCTTCATCATCTTCATCCATATTATTATCTTCAGATGATGTGTCAGTGGTTTCAGTTTCATAATCGGGATCATTTACATCACCATCACCTGAGTTATCAGATATAACTTCATTTTCTACTTCATCTTTCATTGCTGTTTTTTCTTCATCTTCCTTGGTCTTATTAGTTAAGTATTTACTTGGAAAAGTTTCATTTAATAATTCCCTAAATTTCTTTTGGTCAAATTTATTATCGTCAGTTGAGTTACGTTTTTTACGAAGATTATACTTCTTTTTCTTATCATTATTGTCTTGTTTAGGCATTATTTTATAATATGAATATTATAATTATAATTATTTTTATTTAAATATATTTATTATAAGTTCAATTTTTATTATAAATAAAATTGATATTAAATATATTCTTATTATCTAAATAATATCCTATTTATATAATAAGAATGACTTTCAAAAATTCAAATGCTGATGAACCAACAAAAATTATTGGTATACAGTTCAGTATACTATCTCCAGATGAAATTAGAAAAGGTTCTGTAACAGAAATTACCAGTAGAGATACTTATATTAATAATAAACCAGTTATCGGTGGATTATTTGATCCACGCATGGGAGTATTAGAGCCCGGTTTAATTTGTCCAACTGATGGTTTGGATTATATAAATACACCACAATATTTCGGTCATATTGAATTAGCAAGACCAGTTTATTATATTCAATATTTACCTACATTAATTAAAATTCTTAGATGTGTATGTTTCAAATGTAGTAAATTATTAATTAGTAAAGAAAAATTTGCTCATTTTATGAAAAAAGAAACAGATATTAGATGGAATTCAGTATTTTCATTAGCGAATAAAGTAAAAAGATGTGGTGACGAAAATGATGATGGTTGTGGATGTAAACAACCAGATAAAATTAGAAAAGAAGGGTTGGCTACATTATATGCTGAGTGGCTTAAAATTAAGGATGCTGATGGAAATGATACAAAAGCAACAGTTTTATTAACCCCAGAATTAGTATTAAAAATTGCGAAACGAATAAGTGATGATGATGTTTCATTTATGGGATTCAGTCCCCTATGGTCTCGCCCCGATTGGATGATTTGTCAAGTATTAGCTGTTCCTCCACCAGCAGTTCGTCCATCTGTTAAATTAGACGCTCAACAAAGAAGTGAAGATGATTTAACACATATTGTTGTCAACGTAATTAAAGCTAATAAGACTTTACAAGAAAAGATTGAGGCAAATTCTACCAGTAAGGTAATTGATGATTGGCGCACTATGTTACAATATTATGTTGCTACGATGGTTGATAATCAAATACCTGGTGTGGCATCTGTAGCACAAAGAACTGGACGTCCATTTAAATCGATAAAACAACGTTTGAATGGTAAATATGGAAGAGTTAGAGCAAATTTAATGGGCAAAAGGGTTGATTTTAGTGCAAGGTCAGTAATTACTCCTGATCCTAATCTCTCAATTAAAGAATTGGGTGTTCCACTTAAAATCGCTATGAATTTGACTAAACCAGTAAAAGTAAATAAAACGAATAAAAATTATTTATTGAAATTGGTGCAAAATGGTCCTGAAATACACCCCGGTGCTAAAATTCTTGAAAAAAGTAATGGTGAAAGTATTACTCTTAGATATGTGGATAGAAATTCTATTAGATTGGAAGAAGGTGATATTGTTCATAGACAATTAATGGATGGTGATGCAATTTTATTTAATAGACAACCGACACTCCATAGAATGAGTATGATGTGTCATATAGTAAAAATTATGCCACAAGGAGATACTTTTAGAATGAATGTTGGTGATACTAAACCTTATAATGCAGACTTCGATAAACTCTCTGTCGAAAACAAGGGGCGTTAAAAGCGTGTAACCCCTTAGTCAATTGATTTGAAAGAATATAAAAATAAAATATTTAGGAATATATAAAAATGGAACCATCAAAATGCTTAGAACTATCAAAAATTATTTTAGAAACTCCAGAACAAAGATTTTGTGAAATTTACAAAATAACTAATTTAACTACTAATAAGATATATATTGGCCAAGCTGTTTCTCATATTTTAAATCATAAAAAATATCGTCCATACGGATATTTAGGAAGATTTAAATGTCATATATCAGAAGCATTTTCAAGTAAAAAAAATCAATCTCATTATCTAAATAATGCTATTAGAAAATATGGCGTTTGTGATTTTGAAATTGATTTATTAGAATATTGTAAATGTGAAGACGCTGATAATAGAGAAATACATTATATTAGTGTGTTAAATAGTTTATTTCCAAATGGATATAATTTAAAAAATGGAGGTTATTCATTTACACATAGTGAAGAAAGTAAAAAAAGATTGTCTAAAGGTGTATCAAATCATTATAAAGCTCAACGATTTAAAAAATTTCAGGATGTAGAAATTGTTGAAGAAGAAATTGATAGTTATATAAGACCTTTAAGAAGACATAAAATACAATATGGATGGTATGTGTATATTAAGAATATAAAAACAGATTTTGGTGGTGTTCATATTAGTTTAGATGATAGTTATAAACAAGCAAAAGAATTTATAGAAAAGTTAAAATCAAATCAATTGGCGAAACACCTTGATGCGGGAAACTCCTTAGAGCTTTGAACTACCATCTTATATTAGAAATAATATAAGAGAACTCGGTTAATTGCCGAACCCAAAGGTAATAATGTTTAAAGATTGGACAATCCGCAGTGTTACTATCTAAGTCCGTTATGATTAGGATATGATAGGCACTCAGAGACTGAACGGGTGTTGGTAAGCGTTGAAGGATTAATCAACCAGAGCTTGCTTAAGATACAGTCCGGCCCCCTGTGAAAGCTTGGGGAAATCGTCGGGAGACGAAATGAATTTACATGTTCCACAAGATGAAGAAGCAGAAATGGAATTAAGATATTTGGCAGCAGTGCCTTATCAAATTATTAGTCCACAAAACAATCAGTCTATTATTGGTATTTTCCAAGATTCATTATTAGGTTGTTATAGATTTACTCGTGAGAATATTGAATTTAGTGAAAAAGATGCAATGAATTTACTAATGTGTTTTAATAAGATTGATGTGAAAAAATTACAAAAAAATGAAAATGGAAAAATTAGTAATTTTGAGATTTTATCCCAAATCTTACCTCCATTATCTATTAAATATAAGACAAAACATTTTGATGATAAAGAAAATTTTAATACATCAAATAATGTATTAGAGATTTTAAATGGCAAGTATATTCGTGGACATATGGAAAAGTCTATTTTAGGGGCTGGTAGTAAAGGTCTTATTCATCGTGTTTGTAATGATTATGGTAATCAAGCGGCAGTAAGTTTTATTGATGATTTACAGAATATAATCACATTGTATATGAAATCTAGTGCATATAGTGTAGGTATTAGCGATTTAATTGCCAATAAAAAAACAAATGATGAAATTATTTCAACTATTACAGAGAAAAAGGCCGATGTTAAAAATTTAATTGACCAAGTTCATCTTGGTATTTTTGAAAATAATACAGGGAAAACAAATGATCAAGAATTTGAAACACAAGTGAATAATATTCTTAACCAAGCTTCATCACAAGCAGGTAAAATTGGAAGAACATCATTAAGCAGTGATAATCGTTTTGTAATTATGGTAAATGCTGGTAGTAAAGGTAGTGATTTAAATATTTCTCAAATGATTTCTTGTTTAGGTCAACAGAATGTTGATGGAAAAAGAATTCCATATGGTTTTGAAAATAGAACTTTACCACATTTTACGAAATATGATGATAGTCCAGGTGCTCGCGGTTTTGTAGAGAATTCATTCATTGGGGGATTAACTCCTCAAGAATTATTCTTTCATGCTATGGGTGGTCGTGTTGGATTGATTGATACTGCTGTAAAAACATCACAAACAGGTTATATCCAACGTAGATTAATTAAAGGATTAGAAGATTGTAAAGTTGAATATGACTTAAGTGTGCGTAATAATAAAGGAAAAATTGTTCAATTTAAATATGGTGATGATGGTTTTGATACTGTAAAGATTGAAAACCAAACGTTACCTTTATTGGAAATGAGTCTTGAAGATATTTATAGACATTATTACATAGATAATATTCCTAATTTATTTACACCAGAAACAAATAAAAGGCTTAATAAGCAAAAGAAAGAATTGAATGTAATAACACAAAATAACATTAATTACATGACTGAATATAGAACAAAAATTATAGAGTTTGTATTTAAAAATAACAACAATAATCGCGTTCATTTACCAGTTGCGTTTAGTCAATTGATTAAAAATGTCCAAGGACAAATGATGCTTAATTCTAATTCTACGATAGACATTACACCATTAGAATTTTATAAGATGATTGATTCAACTATGGAAAAATTAAATAGCATTAAAATGTGTAAACCAAATGAATTATTCATTACAATGTATAAATTTAATTTGACACCTAAAGATATATTAATCGGTAGAAGATTTAACAAAGCTTGTGTCACCATCCTCTTGGAACAAATAGTTCTTAATTATAAAAAAGCAATTGTAGCTCCTGGCGAAATGGTAGGAATGATAGCAGCACAATCAATTGGTGAACCAACTACACAAATGACACTTAATACATTCCATTTTGCTGGTGTAGCATCTAAATCTAATGTTACTCGTGGTGTTCCAAGAATTGAAGAAATTTTATCTTTATCAGAAAATCCAAAAAATCCATCAGTAACAATTATTCTTCCAACTGAAGAATCTGAAAATAGATTGAAAGCACAAGAAACTATGAATAAGATTGAATTAACAAAAATGAAGGATGTGATTGAAAGTATTGAAATATGTTTTGATCCATTAGACACAAAATCATCAATTAATGAAGATAATAGTGTAATGCAATTATTTAACGATTTTGAAAATATGGTAGACGATTGTTTAGATAGAGTTCATGAAATCACAGAACATTCTAAATGGATTATTCGTATGGAAATAGATAAGGAAAAATTATTAGATAAAGATTTAACTATGGACGATATTTATTTTGCTCTTAAAAGTATTTATAATGATGAAATTTCATGTATTTATAGTGATTATAATGATGATAAATTAATTTTTAGAATTCGCCTAAATAGAATATTGGAAGCTCTTAAAAAGAAGAAAATGAATTTACAAATTGATCAATCTGATGAAATTTATTTAATAAAAGGTTTCCAAGAAACAATGCTTGAAAATGTAATTTTAAGAGGTATTAAAAATATTAAGAAGGTTACTGTACGTAAACTTAGTGATAATATGTCATTTATTGACGGAAAATATGAAACAAAAGAAAAATGGGTATTAGATACAATAGGAACTAATTTCCAAGATATTTTAGCCCTAGATTATATTGATGTCAATAAATGTGTAACAAATGATATTGTAGAAATTTATCATACACTTGGAATTGAAGCAGCACGTCAATCAATTTATAATGAATTGGTAGATGTAATCGAATTTGATGGCACTTATATTAATTCTCATCATTTGTCAATGCTTTGTGATAGAATGACTTATAGTTCAAAAATGATTTCGATATTTAGACATGGAATTAAAAATGATAACATTGGACCTATTGCTAAGGCATCGTTTGAAGAAACACCTGAAATGTTTTTGAAAGCTGCACGTCATGGTGAACTAGATTTAATGCGTGGTGTTTCAGCAAATGTAATGTGTGGTCAAGAAGGTTATTTCGGAACTAATAGTTTTGATTTATTATTAGATATTAGGAAAAATGTAGAATTATCTAATGACAAAGAACTTGAAGAGGAATTAAATGTTGAAAATATGTTTGGTGAACTTCAAGATCCAGATGATGCTTGTAATACTAATCACCTAACTATGTTCCAAAATGTCATCAATATTAAAACTACTAATCAAGGCACAGATAGTAATGATTATATGCCTGATTTTTAAATAATAAATAATAAATAATAAATAATAAATAATAACTATAATAATATATTAACTATTAATAATGTTTGAAAATATTTTCGTAATTCCCAGAGCATATTATATTTTAGCTGATCTGATAGATAAAAATACTAAATTTAATAATGATATTTCTCTTTATAATTTTTTAATTGGGAGATGTAAAATTAAATATTTTACCGATCTGTATAAGCATTTAATCGATGATAAACTCATAAATAAACAAAATAAGGAACTTTTATTTAAAAAATTATGTTATCTAAAACGTATATATATATGTATTCATAAATGTGGATTTAAGTATAAGAAATTCACTTTTTATAACAATTATGATTTAATGTTACAGGATTTTTATCCTACTGATAATGTTATAATAGTAAAAGAAGGAAAGTCATTTTTTAAATTTAGACTTTATGAAATTATTACTATAATAGAAAACGCACTTTTACAAACTGAATATGATGAATTAAGATCAGTTATGCCAAAAAATCCATATACTAACTTACCTTTTACTAATACTACATTATATAATATTTTCTTTTATCAAAGATACTCTTGGTTTAAAATTTCTCATATTTTTTACTTATTTTATAAAGATAACTTCAATTTACTATGCTTTATTAATAACAATTATCATTATTTACTTGATATTAATAATGGTAGAAAAGTAAATCAATTAACAACATATCAATATATTGAACAAGTTAATAATATGTTTAAACTTTTTAATGAAAAAGAAAAATTAAAGATTAAAATCCCATATGATTTTCCAATTAATATTTTAAAAAGACACTTTAATAAATATTTGAAAACATTTTATATGATTAAAAATAGTAAAAATAATTCTCAATTTTATAATAATATTTTATTAATAAAGTCAATATTTTTAATTAACCAAATAAATCCATTATACGCTAGAAAAATATATAAACTTTCATATAAACATAAACATAAACATCCTACAAATGTAAGTCCATTTCACAAAGAATATATGTTTAAGATTATGAAAAAAAAAACATTTATAACCAAATTATTGAAACCATCTTTTAAAGAAATTGAAAATCTAAAAATTCTAGTAACAATTCCTGATCCATTAACAAATGTAATTAATTCTTTAATAAATCCTAACTCTACACAGGAAAATCAAAACATATTGTTCGGTAATATATTACCAACTAATAATGATACTGCTATGAACACAGATGCAGAAACAACACTTAATATCGGTGAAAATCCTTATGACAATTTAGAACAACCTTCTAGCAATGCATCAATAATTCCTAGTAACAATTATTTATTCTAAATAAATCTTGTTTAATAATAAGTTTTTAATTATTTATTATTAAAATTATACTCTAATAACTTTGTTATTATTCTTCAATTTTAAATATAGTTTTTTTAAGTTTATATTTATTTACAAAATCATTTAAATCATTAATGTAATCTATTTTATTTATTTCAGATAATAAATTATTTAGTCCTTCAAATTTTGAAATTTGGACTCCTGAAATATTATGTGTTTGACTAATAATACTAATATTAGTAGGGTCATTATTTTTAGTTCCTGCAAATTTCAACATATAAATATAATTACCTTTATTTTCATTCAACTTTATAAATGATTCATTCGTTTGAGGAAAATACGTAGCTGAATAAGCAATTATTGGAATATTTAGCTTTCTACTAATTATCCAAAAGTCAAATAATGATAAATAGTAATATGGACTGAGAACAGTTGTTGATATATCACTACTATTATTAATTATTTCTTTAACATATTTTTTCTTACCATCCAATAACCAAAATTTTAATACATTAGTTAAATTAAATTTGATATATTCTTGTACCAATAATGATTTAATATCGTCAATATTTATTATTTTGTTAGATGTTAGATAATTTAAAAATATCAACAATTTGTAATTTGAATCTAATAAATTTTTTAAGGAAATAAATTTATAATCTTTTGGGAAGTCATCATTTAATTTACCAGGAATTTTTCCTATATTATCAATTATTTGCTCTATTTCTATATTTATATCACTATCTCCCTTTTTTATTTGAAATTGGTTGAAACTATTTTTATAGTTAAAATGTTCTATAGGTTGGGCAGTATAGTATGAATTATTTTGAATGTATTGATTCTTCTTATAAGGTTCTAATTCATCGAGATATTCTTTTGTTAACATGCTCATCATAATTAGAAGTTCATTATTATTAATATTATAATCTCTATTAAGTGGTAAAATTTCCATTGGGTCTAATAAATATTGTCTGATTTTTTTGAATCTTATTAATTCATCAGCAAGTTTATTAAAATATACAACACTATTATCTAATCCATTAATTATATTAATTTTATTATAAATTTTATTATTATTAGTAATTAATATACTCATATTTTCGATATAATTTTCTATTTCTATAGAATTCATAGTTTCAAAAATAATCATATCTTTTGTCATATTTTTAATTATCTTACATATTTCTGTTATTTTATCATATAAAACCTGTTGAGAATCAAGTATTTCTTCTATTTTTTTCCTTTCTTTTATAAATTTATAACTATTCAATAAATTCCTTATTAAATTTCTAAAGTCAATATACATTTCATTTTCTATTTTTAATGAATTTACATATGTTTCTCTTTCTTTATCACTTTCATTATTAAATAATAAATGTTTATTTAAATTATTAATATTATTTGATTCAATAGATGGTAAATTAATTATTTCAGTTTCATTTTGAATAAAAGGATTTATTTCTACAAATTGGTTTCCATTTGTAATAAACCCTACTATTAAATTATTTTCTAAAACTTTCATTATTGGTTTTACTGCTAAATTAGATATTTGTTCATTTATTTTAGATAAGAATTCAAAGCTATCAAAATAATTCTGGTATTTTGTTTCTTCTATAAAAATTAATTGAATATCTACGAGAGGTAACGAAGGTTTTACAGGTAAATAAAACAATTTCTTTTTAGTTTTTTCTCTAATATTAATACCATACACTAAATTATTGTAGTTGATTTGTTGTGATTCAACTACGTAGTCCAAATCATTTATTTTTTTTAATAATTCAACCAACCCCAAATTTTGTTTAACTTTATATGTGTTTGGTAGACTATTTAAGGGGAGACATTCTTGGAATAAATTTGTAAGTTGATTAAGAATTGGATAAATTTCTTTTAATTCATTAGTGTTAATTGAAAACGTTTTATTTATAATTAATTCATCATTATTAGTTAATTTATAACTCATTACTACTTCATAGTTGTTTTGTTTTTTAATTAAAATAATACTATCTTTGTTTAAATCATATAGTGAATTTGCGTAATGATTCGTAGGACATATTAAATCAACCTTATTAGTTATGTCATCTTCTGGGATATCTAATATAACTAAGTTAACTCCCTTTTTGAATAATCGTCCAGGTGTTGTAATTATGTCCCATAAATATGTGTAATCAACTAAATTATCTTCGTTTAATATAAAATTTTGAAAATTAATTAAGGCATTAATATTCTTAGCTAATAATTTTACTTGGTTTATATTATCCATTGAAAAAACCTTTGGAATTTGATTTTTATATTGTTTAATAATTTTTTCGTAAAATTTTGGTGTTTCATTCATATTTATATTTGCAAAAATATCTACAAGAGTTCCGTGTTGTAAAGTTAGAAACGTTGATAAATCAGTTATAGAGACTATTTTTTGTCGTAAGCTATCAAGTGGTTCAGTGTTTTGAATAGGATTTAATATATTATTAATTGCACTCAAAAAAGATAGATTTGGTTTGTTAATAGTTCCTCTTCTTAATAAGCAGGTTACGCCTTTTTTAATATTATTATTAGTTTTACTAATATAACATTTTTGAGTATCAAAATTTAGAAAATATTGTATTGTTAATGGTAAAAAACCCCATCTATTATCAGGAATTGGAAATTTCTCTGGATTAATTATATAATCATCATCTTTTTTATCGTCTTCAATTGATTTATTTTCTAAACATTTTTTGCGACGATTAATTTGTTCTGTAGTATCCCAAGATTTAAAACAACAAGGAACACATAATCCATCAGGGTGACTATTTTCTTTAACGAATCCAGGATAATGTTGAACATATTCATTATCATTTCCAACATGCTCTTTTGGTGCTGCAAATTCATAAATATAATGACCATTAGGTATTTTTTTAGCTCCAAATGGAATTATCTTTCCTCCACATTTACCTTCTTTTACATCCTTTTCTGTTAATGGCATATTATTTAACATACACCAATATCTTGGACAAATATACCAATTTTTTTTATCAGGATTAGAACCATAATGTATTGCGTGTTTATATGAATCTGGACTTACTTTATTAATTTCATCCATTTCTTCATCAGTTAAAATTACGGGTTGTCTTCTAACATTTGAAGGACATAATCGTGAATAAGCATTATAATTTCCTATCTTTTTTGTTAAAAATAATGATGGATCTAATTTTTTCATTTTTTGGAAAAATGGATTTGGATTAGATAGACTCATATTGTTAATATCCTTTCCATACTCTTTTTTACCCCCAGATTGCGTTTTAACAGTAGTTTCTGTAATTTCTTCTTCAATATTATCTACATTATCATCAATGTTTAACTCTGCCATCATATTTAAAAAATCATCATCATCATTTGTATCATTTGTATCATTTAATTGTGCTATAATATCAATTGGTATTTTGTTTTCTGAATAAGGTTTTTCAATTTCACTAATTATTTCTTCTTTAATTTCCACAGTTTTTATTGTTTGTTTACATAATTTGTTAATATGAGAACCTGAAACATATTTATTGTATTTACCACTTAGTAATTTAAATAACGAGTTTATATAAATTGGTATTGTTTTTAAATAATTTATATTATCAATATTTTTAACTGTAATTTCAAATATATTCTTAATGCTATTGAATACAATAGAAATTGGAAACCCAGGATTATTTTTAATTTTAATTTTTTTATTATTAAATAAATTTTTTTGAATATTAATTTCGTTTAAGAATACGATTAATCTATTTTGTGCTTCTTCATTGGTTAAATTAAAATTTAATATTAGTAAGTCAATTACTTCTTTATCACTATAATTTTGTTTTAATTTTTCAATAATATAAGCTTCAATATTATCCATTTCATTGTAATAAGCAACTTTTTTAAATCTTAAATCAATATTATTCAATGTTTTAATATTAGAAAAACTAAATATATTAGATGAACAATTAATTATCGTTTGGATTTGGTCTTTAATTTCAGTATTTAATGTAGTTGAATAATCAATATTTAAATATTCTATATTTGAATCATTAAGTTGATGTATTTTCTTAAGATTAATACCTGTTGAATTATAAAAATTATTAAAATCTGTAACTATTGAATTAACATATTTATTTAAAATAAATAGCATTTGTTCTTCTTTAATTGAAAATGGACTTGAAAATTTAACTTCGATATCACCATTGCTATATAAATTAATATGAAAGGAATTTTGTATAGTTAAATCTTCATTAGTAAAAGAAAAATCGATATAAAATGAAATTTTTTTTGTTTTTGCTAATTGTTTGATATTTTTAAGAATAGTTCCTGTTGGCAATGTAGGAATTGATTCATTTTTAATAGTTTTTTCTTCACTATATAATCTTATTAGTTTTTCTTGCTTAGAACCAGGATTGAGTTTAATAAGTGGTATTTCTTTTGTTGCATGTAATCCTTTAAAAAAATCTTCTAGATGAAAATTTACATTATAAATTGGATGGATAATTAAATGGACTTCAGTTATACCTGTTGAAATATAATTTAAATTATTAGATTCTTTTGATAAATTGTAATATAATTCAATATTTTCTTCTAATTTGTGAAAATTTTTAAGTAATTTTTTATTTGCAGTTTCCAAAGTAGAATATTTTTTATTTAAATCTGTAATATTAGTTATTTTTTCCTTTTTTAAGTATGGATAATAAACATTAATTATATATTCAACAGGTATACCTTGTTTTTCAGCGTGTTCTAATATATCTCTTGCCCTAACTAAATAAATATTGTTGTTATGAATATTAGGATTATTCAATATTATATTAGAATTTAGTGTTGAAACTAGACTATCAGTATTAGAAAATAATATTTGGTCTGTTTTTTCCAATAGATAAGGATTAACTATAAAATTATAATTATAATAAACTGAACTATATTTTAGGTCTAAAGGTATATTACGTATCAATTCTTTATCATTTAAATTTAATTGTAGAATATTTTGATAATTAATTATATTTTCAACAGGTAGTTTTTTAATTTTTTGATTCTGTCCTAAATTGGTAAGGTATATTAATAAATCTTCTTGAGTGATGTTTTTTTTAGTATCTTGAGATAATTCTTGAAAAACACTTAAAGTATTAAATATAAATTGAGTGTTAGAAAATAAGTAAATTTCTTCAAATAATAGGGAACTATGTAGTTTTATTAATTTTTTCTTAAGAGTATCAATTGTATTATCACTATAGATATATTCATCTACATATTCAATTGGTATTTTGTCTTCATAGATTGAATCAAGTTCTTTTTTGGTAAATATATTAGATAATTCAATATTTTCTTGATTTTCTTTATTTCCAATAAATACAATTATTTTTTCAATATTGTTATTATTTAATATATGAATTTTAAAAATTTCATTATAGTTTAATGACATTGTATATTATAAATATTTATTTTATATTAATGACTAAATATTTATTTTGTTTTATTAATAAAAATAATATAAAATACAAGTACCAAGTAATTATATTATAATTATTATGAACTTAATAATTGCTAGGTGTCTAAATCGTGGGATTGGTAAAAATAATAAATTACCTTGGTTTATCAAAGAAGAACTACATTATTTTGCTAAATTAACAATAGGTGATGGTAATAATGCGATAATCATGGGTAGGAAAACATGGGATAGTTTACCTAAAAAACCATTACCAAATCGTTTTAATATAATTATTTCAAAATATAATAAAAATATAGAGACCAATTACCATTGTCATCCAAAAGTAAAGATAATTAATTCTATTGATACATCAAAACATTTTATTGATACTAGTAATTTTAACCAGACATTTGTGATTGGTGGAGGAGATATATATAGTAAATTTTTAAAACAAGGTTATATAAATAAAATATATGAATCAGTAATTCAACAGGATTATAATTGTGATACTTTTATAGAACCATTTCCGGAATATTTTGAAAAAGAATCATCAATTAATCAAACATATGGTTCTAGTTGTAAATATAATTGTTCAATCCAATATAATGTATGGCGTAATAATCAAAAATAATTTATAAATCATAATATGGATTATCTGTTAAATCCATACCACAATAATGTCCATTATCTTTTTTATAGTCAACAGGAACATATACTTTAATTTCTTTTGCATTTTCAATTAAAAATTTGAAATTCTTCCAAAATACTTCATTATGTCCAACACTTTCAGTCATTATATGGGCTAATTCATGTAAAGCAACGAACATTAAAGTATTTTCATCTATTAATTTCTTACCATTTTTATTTTTATTTAAACAGAATGCTAATTTTTCTCCTTTATTTTCACTGTAAGCAGTAAATTCACTTGTTGGAAGAGTTTCGCTAATTTTATCAGGATTAAATCCTTTTACTAAACGATTAATATTTTCACGGTCTGGATAAGTATTGTCTAAATATTTGGTTAATTTTTCTAATTTTTGACTGGTGCGTGCTAATAAATCAGCAGCTAAACCTAGTTTAGCTCTTTCTCTAACGCAATATTTTTTGCCATTTATATCAGAAACTATGCATTTAAGATTGAACATTGCAGATTCGTTATAAATTTTGAACGATATAAATACTATAAAAACAACGAGTACTATTCCAAATAATGTTAATTTCATTAAATATATATATTATTAATACATAAATATATATTTAAAAATATGAAGTAATATAAGCCCCAAACATAAACATTAATGTATCTACAATTATATCTATTATTCCTCTTAAAGTATTAAATTTTGTCATTCCTATTATTATTTGCCAAAATTCCCATATTGTATGTATAATTAATAAATTTAAAATTCTAATATATGGATTCTGTTTTGGATTTAAAAATTTTAAAATACTAAATATAATAACACCACTAATTAAGTGAACTAAAGACCAATAATTAATATATATTAGACTATTGTCGGAACCTATGATATATATGTCTAAAAATTTTTTAACAGGTGTTGGCACGAAAAAATCACCACTTCTAAAAAGTAAGTCATTGATTGTTTCAGTCATTTATTTATAAAATAATGATATATTATCTTATAAATTTAAATTATTGAGAACCACATCCTAATTCTAATGGAACTCTCATGAGGTCAGGCTCAATAGTAGTATTGTTCCATGGTCCAATATTGACTTGGGGGTTAGCGGGTTCAGATCTTAATGGTAAGTTTGCATTTCTTAATGATTGACCAATAGTATCAATACCGATATGGTATCCAGATTTAAGAAGATTTACATTTTGTAAATCGGAAGAACCAGCAGGATTAAGTCTTGCCCATTCACTGTTGCTATCTTTTGGTAATAAATCTTCGGGATTTGCGACTGCTTGAGACGAGCAGTTAGAAGGAATTCCTTTTTGAGAGGCATTCATATTAGAAACTGATGCTGGTCCTTCATTTTCACCTGCGGGAGCGGCGGCTGTTACATGCCCCAATTTAGTGCCTGCAGCATCTTGTTGAACTGTATGATCCTCTGATT
>Ga0233413_10000487_pt1 | contig 19037 bp, 20 predicted proteins | sample Na_anoxic_6_MG_FD_189019 | JGI IMG/M metagenome (GOLD analysis project Ga0233413, IMG submission 189019) | Seawater microbial communities from Saanich Inlet, British Columbia, Canada - Na_anoxic_6_MG | ecosystem: Environmental > Aquatic > Marine > Inlet | place: Canada: British Columbia...
TCAAGGCTTATCCGCAATTTAATCATAATTATTTATGGTCTACATATACAGTTATGATATTTGTGATTTATACGTATTATCTGGTAGTTAGCTCGCATTTCTAAAATATTCTTCCGGAAAAGGGGTTTCATAACGGTGTTCGGAGATAAATGCATCAACATCACTCAACTTATCTTGCGCAACTGTGAACATCTTTGGCGCGGTTTTTTTTGCACCTCTCTTTTTTGCTTCATTGATCAGCTTGCTAACCTCCACAAGGATGCCTTTAATTGCTCGCAACTCAAGCCTGTCAAAAGCTCTGATGACTTTTCCCCTATTCTTCAGGGCCCAAGGCAGATTGTTTCTCTCAATCGCTTTTGTAAGTTCGAGGAATTGTTCATCCGCTTCAGCATAATCCTCTTTAAAGTTGCTGGCACCCGCAGCCTGAGCACGCTCACGAGCTTTGATGACATCGGGCAGTGCAGCTCTTACTCGTTTACCCGTGTCTTCAGCACGCTGGAGTTGTGCCCGTCCATCGTTGACCTTCTGTAAGAATTCAGAAGGCCTATCTCCAGACTTCAAGCCCTTCTTGGCCTCAAAAAGGGATGCCTCGGCCTTACCAAACGACGATGGTGACAAGACATTCAGCTGATTCATTCTCGCATTGGTGATATCTTGGTCCAAGCGGTTCACTTGCTCTATGGGATCTTCTGATATAGTAATTGGCGCCACCTGCAGCTTGCTTGCTGCGCAGGCGCCCAGAAAACACACTGCTGCTGTGAGCACTGCCATGATTCCAATTTTTTTAATAATCAACATCTTCTTCCTCCTTTGAAATAACTTTATAGTATAGAGTCTATGATAGATTTTAGGTTGTAAGGAAATCCTATTTTGGACGCAGACTCGCCTGCCGGATGGCGGGCAGGTTAACGCAGATTTTTTGGATTAAGAAATAAAAAATTATAATCTGCGTGCATCTGAGAGAATCTGCGTCCTATTTAACTCGAATAATATATCCATCTCTATCAAATTTAGAGATCAAGCGCCAGAAAAAACAGGGTATATTATATACTGAAATTCCTGTAATCTTACTACGTATAGTAGTTGTAATCATCAAAAAAATCGGATAGAATCTATTACACAAGTCTGGCGAGCCGAAAGTTTCCCATGTAGAGGCCGACCATAAAGATAACAAATCATTACAGCGAGCCCAGAAACCTGCACCGCTAAGGGTTGATCATCATGCAGAGCAGTAAGGTTTTGCAATATCTTAAAGATCTTGCGTTTCAACTGGGGATTGAAATTGTCAATGAAAAATTGGGAGGGACAGATTTTTACGCTAAGGGAGGCCTCTGTAAAGTCAAGGGGGCCTACAAGATTTTTATGGACCCTGCTGAGCCAATACAAGTCCAAATAGACATCTTAGCCCGGTCATTGTCTTCCTTCCACACAGAGGAAGTCTATCTCCTCCCTTTTATCAGAGAAATCCTGGAAAAGGCCCAAAAATCCCAATAGTGAGACTGACTATTGCTATTTAAATCGTGGTGAACTCGTAGTCGGTTCCAAAAAGTCCCGTTTTGGCGGTTTTTCATAAATCTGAATTCAATAAAATCAGTGAGCTACAAAGCTAAGGATTGTGAGTTGTTTTTTGACAGCCTCAAGGCTAATCTGTAATGAATTTAGGTGGATTGTGGATTTTAGGTCTGCCAAGAAATATATATTTTTTGAACAAGGAGGCTAATCGAAATATAGTGGTCTTCCACCTTGAGGTGCATTGAGCCGATATATCAGCCATGTATCTCGAATAAATCTATACGGAAGGCCAGATTTTTCTTGACTTGGAGATCTTTTTGCTATTTTTATAGCTGAAAGCTTTTCCTTTAAGCAGTTAAAGAGTCCTTGCCAAAACCTGACAATTTTTATCACCCTCGTTAAAAAATATGGGTTATGTAAAGTCTTCTTAATGCCTATCAAGAGAGGTTATCCACGGGAGAAGCCCTTAAAATCTGCCTCCTTATCTTCAAAAAAGGACTTTGGATTTGATGCCAATATAAACACCTTTAATCAGCCTGCCTTTTGGCCGATTCGAAGGTTTTTCATCATTATTATATTGCATTAGTGCCTGTAGTACAGGAAAATATAGTGATATAAGATAATGGATTAATTTGTACACATCCCCATGCTGGTGGTATTCCTGAACCAGCTAATCCATAAACACATTAGTTGAATACTTTTGTCGCTTTCCAACGACGAATAAGGGAGAAACACAGCATGAAAATACTTCTTGTATATCCAAAGTATATTAATACCTTCTGGAGTTTTAAGGATGCCTTAAAATTTATTTCAAAAAAGGCAACTCACCCACCATTGGGGTTGTTGACGGTCGCAGCAATGCTGCCAAAGGGCTGGGAGAAAAAACTTGTAGATATGAATGTAAGCACGCTAAGAGACAAAGATCTTGAATGGGCTGATTATGTATTTATTAGCGCTATGTCTATCCAAAAGGAATCGGTAAAAGAAGTCATTAGCAGGTGCAAGAAAATGGGTATCAAGACTGTTGGCGGTGGCCCCCTCTTTACGCTAGAATACGAAAAATTCGAGGATGTGGATCATTTTGTGCTTAACGAGGCAGAAATAACACTTCCAGTCTTTTTAGCGGATTTGAAAAATGGATATGCCCACCATATGTATACCTCTAAGGAATTCCCAGATATACAAAAAGCGCCTATTCCACTCTGGGAGATTATTAATATGAAGGCATATGCAACAATGAGTATCCAGTACTCCCGGGGCTGTCCTTTTAATTGTGAATTCTGCAATATCGCAGCGCTTTATGGACATAAGGTGCGCACAAAGAGCACAGTCCAAATCATAAGCGAATTAGAAAATATTTACTCCCAGGGCTGGAGAGGTGATGTATTTTTTGTTGATGATAATTTTATAGGAAAGAAGAGAAAGTTAAAAAAGGAGATTTTGCCTGCTATAATTGAATGGATGGAAAGAAAAAGATATCCCTTTCTTTTTAATACAGAGGCATCTATAGATCTTTCCGACGATGAGGAACTTATGCAGATGATGGTTAAGGCAGGGTTTAATTCAGTATTTGTCGGCATTGAGACACCAAACGAGGAAAGCCTGGCAGAATGTAATAAGGTTCAGAATAAAAATCGTGATTTGATAGCCTCGGTAAAAAAGATCCAGAGGTTTGGTTTGCAGGTACAGGGAGGATTCATTGTAGGCTTTGATAATGATCCTCCTTCAATTTTTGAAAGGCTTAGTGCATTTATCCAGGAAAGTGGGATTGTCACCGCCATGGTGGGATTGTTAAATGCTCCTCGCAGCACCAAACTCTATCAGCGACTTGTAAAAGAGGGCAGGCTATTGAGGGATGTGTCAGGTGACAATACAGACTTTTCGATCAACTTTATCCCTAAAATGGATTACGAAACACTCATTAATGGTTATAAAAAGATCATTAGTAGAATCTATTCCCCTGAACCTTACTATAAACGGGTTAAGGAATTTTTAAGAGACTATAAGCCATTGGGAAAAAGGACATTTCACTTTCATTTCAACTACATTGGGGCATTCTTAAAATCCATATTGTTCATAGGTATAATAGAGAAAGAAAGGGTTTATTACTGGAAGCTTTTTTTCTGGTCTTTATTCAGACGTCCAAAACTTTTCCAGTTGTCAATAACTTTTGCAATTTACGGATTCCATTTCCGAAAAATTTTCGAAAATTGTTTGTGAAATATTCACAAAGAGGCATTTTCCTACCAAAACATAAGAGGTCTCTCCGCAGGCAGATTCACTCACATTCTTGCTTTGCAAAAACACTTTTTCTGCTGGGATAGATAGTCAAAATTGCAGTATAATTTTTCACGATAAAAAAAGGAGGGTACAATGAATATCTATGTAGGAAGTTTATCGTACAAGGCCACCGAAGTATAAACCGGGACGTTTGTGCAGAAGTTGCATAAATTCTTAAATATAGTCTTCTCTTGCAGGCCCTTTTCCTGATGAAACGGCCCTGGTGATACATGAAGTTGTCACCCCAAGATAACGAGCCACTTCTGCTCCAGAATAACCTAACTCGGTAACTGCAAGAAAGGATAATATCCGGCGGGCTTCAACAATTTCATGTCTTCTGCTGCCGGATCTAAGTTCACCAGTGGAAATATTATGGACTTTACACACCCTTTCAGCCAGTAAAGATACACTCATTTGTTTGGGAGCAAGCCTTAGATTGTTTTTTCCAATCTCATCCATCTCAGATAAAACACTATTAACAAATTCTCCATCTCCCAGTATCCTTTGATCAGATGCCTGTCTTTCCTCACGTCTCCTTAATGCCAATACCTCAGACCAAGTGCCCATATTCCTTATAAGACCACCACCTACAAGCTCTGGTCTTCTACCCTTGCTGATTCCCTGTTTAATAAATATCAGATAGTTCTTTCTTCTATCACTGCCTTTTCCAAAATAGGAAAGTACATATTCATTATCCTGCCAGTCTCTTTTAACATATCCCATCAATGCTGAATGGCCTGAGAAGGGGGATCTGTTTAGTCCTTTTATATTTTTTAAAGAAAAAGGCAATATTATTTGTGGCGCTTGTTTTCCTCTGCTTCTTGATTCCACAACCTGCCTTAAATAAACAGAAGTCCAGCCATGTTCCTCAGGAATAAAGAAATTAATTTAAACAAAACATTTTGGCATAATAAAAATGTTTAAAAAAACCTAAAAAAACCTAAAAAAATAGTTGACAAATAATTTATTAAGTATAAAATTAGAATAAACTAACTTAGATTATTGCTACTAACAAAAATAACCTCCTTTAATGGTATGAATACTATCTCCAAAAATACTATTACACCAACTATGGAAGATTACCTTGAGGCTATCTATAATCTTTCCAAGGAAAAAAGGGCTGCCCGGGTAAGGGATATTGCTAAGAAGCTTGACGTTAAAATGCCCACAGTAACTAATATGCTCAAATCTCTCAGTGAGAGAGGGCTTATTGACTATGAAAAATATGAATATCTTGATCTCACAGTAAAAGGCAGTGATGTTGGACAGGAAATAGATCGCAGGCATCAAATCTTCAGGAGATTTTTAACCGATATACTAAAGATAGACTATAATCAGGCCGATGCAGATGCCTGTAAAATGGAACATGCTGTAAGTCCTGCTACACTTGAGGCATTTGTAGACTTTATGGAATTTATAGATAGCTGTCCCAGGGGTGGAGCAAGTTGGCTTGATTATTTTGATGAATACAGAGTGCATGGACAGCCAAAGGATAAATGTCTGGAGCGAATGAAACAGTTTGCCAAGGAATACAATGCAAAGATAAAGGAAATGGAAAAGATCAAGATAGAGGAGGAAAGATGACTCCACTTACTACTGTGAATCCAGGACAGGAGGTTACCCTTATAGATATACAGGGAGGAAGAGGCCTCAGATCAAAGCTTTACAGTATGGGGCTTATTCCAGGAGTAAAGCTTACTCTAATGGGTAATAGGGGCGGCCCTATTATGATTGCAGTAAATGATACCAGACTGGCCCTTGGTTTTGGTATGGCAAGGAAGATAATAGTAGAGTAAATTTTTTTAATTTGATTATTAGATTTATCTAATTATATTAAGTTAATCTAAGATGGAATGTACAAAAAAAAGAGATCTCATAGAGATTATTGATAAAAGCACTGAAGATCTCCATCAAAAAATAGATATGCATCGTTATCTTATGGCCACCATTCTTGATAAAAAAATAAGCGAAAAGAGATTAGATCACATCCTTTTGCCTTACCCTAAAAAGGAGTTAAGGCTATCAAATGCTGTAAAAGAAGCCATAGAGGTTTTGGAAGAAACCAGGAAGGCATTTAAATCGAAAAGGTTGGAGGCATTGCGAAAAAAACTTACTCGCGCATTGATAGAGTAGAAATACAATCATAAGGAATACCTTACGGTTCCCCTACGGAAAACAGGCGGAAAAGTGAAGGCGTAACTTAGGTTTTAGTAAAGAACCGAGTTGCGCCTTTTTATTTTTTATTGAAGATGCGTTTGGCATTTTTCTTATCGGCATTTAATTGTAATAAAATTCAAATAAATAAGGAGGCTAAAATGGCACAGTTAAGTGACCTAACACCCGGAAAAAAAGGGAAAATTGTAAAGGTGACGGGTAGGGATGCCATCCACAGAAGACTTCTGGATATGGGAGTGGTGGGTGGAACCGATTTCTTGGTAGAGAAAAAAGCCCCCCTCGGGGACCCTATCCAGATCAAAATTATGGGGTATCATCTCTCGCTTCGTAAATCCGAAGCTGAAACCATTATAGTTGAATAAGAATAAGGAGGAATCAAATGGCTAAAACGTTGAAAATTGCCCTTGCAGGCAATCCCAATTCCGGAAAGACGTCAATCTTTAACAACCTGACCGGCGCCAGACAGCATGTTGGCAACTGGCCGGGTGTCACAGTTGAAAAGAAAGAGGGCACTTGTAAATATAATGGGTATGAGATCACGGTGATTGATCTCCCGGGAACTTACAGTTTGACCGCTTACTCCATCGAGGAGCTGGTTGCACGGGATTTCGTCATTAAAGAGAAACCCGATGTGGTGGTTGATATTGTTGATGCATCGAACCTCGAAAGGAACCTCTACCTCACCACTCAGTTCAAAGAACTGGGCGCTAAGGTGGTGATTGCACTCAATATGAGCGATGTGGCTGAAAAGAATGGAATGAATATCGACGCTAAAAATATGTCTCATCTCCTCGGAGCAGCGGTGATTCCTACTGTTGGCCATAAAAACAGAGGAATGAAGGAGCTCTTAGAGGCAGTAGTAAATACAGCAGAGAATAAAACCGGGCTTGAGGAGCATCCGATAGCATATGGGAAAGAAGTAAATCCAGAGGTTGAAAAGATACAACGCATTCTTTCAAAGGATTCAAACTTAGTAAGCCAATACAGCCCTAAGTGGTTGGCACTCAAGCTATTGGAAGGCGATAGTGAGGTTATCAAAGTAGCTGAAAATTCCCCTGTGTGGAATGAAATACAACACGTAGTAAACAAAAGCAGGGATTATCTTCACTATCACATTGGAGAGGATGCCGAGACCCTCATTGCCGACCAACGGTATGGATTTATCAGGGGTCTCGCAGCAGAAACGGTGCAAAGGCCTGAATTGGAGAGATTGTCGCTTTCAGACAAAATCGACAAGGTCATCACCAATAGGCTTTTGGGGTTGCCCATCTTTTTGCTCTTCATGTATGCCCTTCTTAAATTTACCTTTTCAGGTTCAGGATTCATGGTAGGCTGGTTTGAAGGCTTTTTTGAATGGTTGGGCGGTGCAGCGGCCGCGGTAATCCCCGAGGGAATATTCCAGTCATTTATTGTTGATGGGATTATTGGCGGTGTAGGAGGAGTCCTGGGATTCTTCCCTTTGGTACTGTTTTTATTCCTTGGTATCGCACTCCTTGAAGACAGCGGATATATGGCCCGAGGGGCCTTTGTGATGGACAAAATCATGCATGCCTTCGGCTTGCATGGGAAATCATTTCTACCACTTTTGATCGGTATGGGATGTACCGTTCCCGCCTTAATGGCATCAAGGACACTTGAGAGTCGGAAAGACAGGCTCATCACCATGCTGGTCAACGGATTTATCATCTGCGGTGCCAAGATTCCTATCTATGCTCTTTTTATAGGGGCCTTCTTCTTCAAATCAGGGGCAACAGTTTTCTTCCTGTTCTACCTGATTGGAATCGCCTTCGCCATGCTCATGGCTAGGCTATTTAGAATCTTTCTACTTCCCGGGGAAGTCGCTCCCTTTGTCATGGAGTTACCTCCCTATCGTGTTCCCACTATTAAAGGTATATTAATCCACATGTGGGAAAAGGGCTGGATGTATCTCAGGAAAGCAGGAACCGTTATTCTTCTTGTGGCAGTGATCATCTGGCTTGGTTTTACCTTCCCTCAGGAGCCTCAATATTCCAAAGACTATGAAGCTATGACAGCCCAAATTGAAGAAAACTTTGCACAGCAAGTGGCACTCATCACTACTGGTTTCGGCACTGCGGTTAATGAGATCGAGGAGAACGAAATATTTGCAAAATTCGCAGAGGTGGATTCCCAGTTTTCAGCTGCCATTGAGGAAGGAGGGCTTGAAGAAGGAAGCAAAATATATTTCGCCCTTGAAAAAGGGAAAAATAAATCCTTTGCAACATTGCAGGAAACCTATCCTCAGCAAGCACGCCTCTATGTGCAATACAGGGCTCTCACCCCTGCAAAAGACGAGCAGCTGGTTGCAATAGAAAATGCCATGGCAGCTGAGCAGATGGAAAAGAGTTACGCAGGCAGAGTGGGGCATGCCATAGCTCCATTCTTTAAGCCCCTTGGATTTGACTGGAAAAGCAGCATTGCACTTCTCGCTGGATTTGCAGCCAAGGAAGTAGTAGTGGCGACCTATGGAACCCTCTATAGCATGGGCGAAACAGACCTGGAAGCAGCGGAGCCTTTAAGAGAGGCAATTCAGAACGATCCCTCCTGGACACCGCTTAAGGCTATCTCGTTCATGATCTTTTGCCTGCTCTATATCCCCTGCTTTGTGGCGACGGTTGTGTTTCATAAAGAGGCGGGATCTTGGAAATGGACGGGGTTCATGGTTCTTTATACAACCGTATTGGCCTGGGTGGCCTCTTTTATTGTGTATCAAGGAGGGATGTTGCTGGGTCTTGGTTAAGAACATATTCAGAAACAAATGAGAAAAAAATGTTTATGCATATACCTAATGGAAGAAAGGAAAAGAATAAACCGACTATAACTATAAGGAGGAAAGAATAATGAAGATAATTAAGAAGGGTATGGTAATCTTTGCAAGCATTTTCGCCTTGAGCATATTGATAGGCGCACAACCTGCCTTAAGTGAGGGAATGTCCAACTATGAACTTGAACAAGAGATCAAGGCCCTGAAAGAAAAGATCGAAGGAGCCAGTGTTCTTTCAGATAAGCTTTCCTTTTCAGGTGCTATTGAACTTGACTATAGCTATTCAGATGACGGTAACACAGGAGACAATACAGTGAATGATTCCACCTCTGATCTTGATATCGGGACAGTGGAACTGGGGATTGAGGCTGCCTTTCATGAATATGTAACAGGTAATTTCATTCTAAAAGGTGAAGCCCTTGACACAGACAATGACAGAGTCTTCTGGGATGAGGCAACAATTAGTATACAGAAAGAGGGATTTCCCTTCTACTTTGTTGGTGGTAAAAGAGGCCAACCCTTTGGTATGTTCGAAAGTCACCTGATCAATGATCCTATCACCCAGGACTGCTATGAAATTGCAAAAACAGGTGTAACTGTTGGATATGCTACAGATCTACTCGATATCTCAGCTACAGTATATAAGGGTGAGGAGCTTATTGGTCACCTTGAAGAGGCAGGATATGGTTTTGAGCGAGATAACAACCCAGCCTATGAAGAGACAGATGATTTGAGCTCATATATAGGAAATATTACAATCTCTCCTCTTGATGCTCTTATGCTATCAGCTTATTACGATTCAGAACCTGGAGATGGTAATCGAAACGAGACTGCTGGCATTAGTGTTCACTATGAGATTGGGATGGTTACATTGGATACAGAATATATTGCTGCCATTAGCAGGGAAAAACATTTTACCGATAATAAAGAGTATAATGAATCTGCCTGGTTTGCTGCTATCGCCTTTCAAGCAACGGAGCCACTTGAGATCGCAGCCAGATATGAGGCGTTTGATGATGATATTACAGGGGAGCAGGATGGTCATCTAACAGATAGATACGGCTTAGGATTCACCTATACAGTATTTGAAAATGATAGTTTTGCTACCAACCTCATGGGTGAATATCGTATAAGCAATTTTGAGGTTGAACCAGGGAATCCAAATGGAGTGGACGATAAACTCAATGAGGCCTTCTTAAGGCTGACAATAGAATTTTAAAAGGAGGAATGAAAGATGAAAAGAATTATTAGTTTAATTATTATAGGATTATTTATCACCTTTTCAGCCGGATCAGCGATGGCACATTATGGGATGCTAATATCATCTGATTCCATGGTTATGCAAAATGACAATCGAACTGTTAATCTTACGCTATCCTTTTCCCATCCCTTTGAGGGGAATGGAATGGAGTTGGCAAAACCGGCAGTATTCGGGGTAATGGCGAATGGGAAAAAGGCAAATCTCTTGAAGACCCTAAAAAAAACCAATGTCATGGGGCATACTGCCTGGAAGACCTCGTATAAAATCAAGAGGCCAGGTGTGTATATGTTTTACATGGAACCCAAGCCTTACTGGGAACCAGCCGAGGATTGTTACATTGTACATTACACCAAAACCGTAGTTACTGCCTTTGGCGATGATGAGGGGTGGAATCAGGAGATCGGACTCAAAACCGAGATCGTACCTCTGTCAAAACCCTATGGCCTCTACGCGGGAAATGTTTTTCAAGGGATTGTAAAGCTGGATGGCAAACCAGTACCTTTTTGTGAGGTGGAAGTGGAGTACTATAACAAGGATGGAAAGGCGCAAGCCCCAACGGATTACATGGTCACCCAGACTATCAAGGCCGATGTCAACGGGATCTTTACCTATGCAGCACCCAAGGCTGGGTGGTGGGGATTTGCTGCCCTGAATACATCTGAGGAGAAGATCAAGGGTAAGGACGTGGAAATTGGCGCAGTCCTCTGGGTTAAATTCCATGAGTGGAAATAGAAAATGTTAGTAGTCCGTTGTCAGTAGTCAATTATATAGGTAAAAGAAAATGCATATCTCTGAGGGAGTATTATCCGCACCCGTGCTCATCACGGGTGCGGCTCTGGCCGCAGCAGGCGTGGCAGTTGGCCTAAAAAAGATGGACTCTGATAAGATCCCCCAGGTGGCGGTTCTATCATCTGCCTTTTTCGTGGCCTCACTGATACATGTGCCTATTGGACCATCCAGTGTCCATCTTATCCTTAATGGTATAAACGGCCTTTTGCTTGGTTGGCTCTGTTTCCCTTCTATCTTGGTTGCCTTGACCCTTCAGGCAATCCTCTTTCAATTTGGGGGTATCACTGTACTCGGAGTCAATACGGTAAACGTGGCCCTACCGGGCGTGATCTGCTATTATCTTTTTAGCAGATTAGTAAATCGAGAAAGAGGGCTTATATCTTTGGGAGCTGCCTTTGCCTGTGGCTTTCTTTCTGTTTTCTTTTCAGGTATTCTTGTAGCACTATCACTACTTTTTACGGAACAATCATTTATGTCAGTTGCCAAGCTGATCGTAGTGGCCCATCTGCCTATAATGATCATTGAGGGAATTATTACCCTCTTTTGTATGGCATTTTTGCATAGGGTAAAACCTGAACTTTTGGGAGGTATCTATGGAAAAGCGACATAATAGTACCATGTATTTACTAATCCTTTTCTTCGCATCTATCCTTATAATTTCTACCAATCTGCCTGCCTTGGCCCACAAGGTGATCATCTTTGCCTGGATTGAGGGAGACACTGTATTCACTGAGAGTAAATTTAGCGATGGGAAAAAGGCCATAAATTCCCAGGTTCTTGTTTTTGACAGAGATGGAAAACAGCTCCTGGAGGGAAAAACAAACAATAAAGGGGAATTTTCATTCAAGATTCCAAAACTAACTGATCTGAGGATCGTCCTCAATGCAGCCATGGGACATAAAGCAGAATGGAAGATCCCTGAATCAGAGATCAGGGAAACAATGGGTGCCTCAGAAAACAAGGCAGCCGGAGGGTCTTCACAGTCCATAGGTGTTGGATTGAGCAAAGAGGAGCTCAAGGAGCTTATCGATGAGTCTTTGGACAGGAAACTCAGGCCAATCGTCAGGATGATGAATGAATCACAGTCTAAAGGGCCTTCTGTAACTGAGATTATAGGTGGCATTGGGTATATCTTTGGACTCATGGGTGTGGCAATATATTTTAAAAATAGAGGGAAAAAAGCGTGAGGTAAACCGTGATAATTGAAGAGCAGTTTTCTACAGGGCATTCCTTTGTTCATAACCTCGATCCGAGGGTTAAAATAATTGTGGCTGCCCTCTATTCTATTGTTGTGGCTGTATCAAGCAACTTTTCAGCATTACTACCTGCTCTCGGTGTTTCAGTATTCCTTATAGTCCTTAGCAAACTTTCAATCAGAAAGGTTTTGTACAGACTCCTACTAGTGAATGGTATGATTATCTTCCTTTGGGTTTTTCTTCCATTTACCTATAAAGGGGAGTCCTTGTTTACCTTAGGGCCATTTGTAGGAACAAAAGAGGGTGTATTGTATGCCAGCCAAATTACTGTCAAATGCAACGCAATCCTTTTAGTTATGGTAGCGCTGCTTTCAACAACACCCATCTCTACGCTTGGTCATGCCATGGGCCAACTCTCCTTTCCAGATAAGCTAACACACCTATTTCTATTTACTTATCGCTACATTCATGTCATTTTCCAGGAATATAACAGGTTAATAAATGCTATGAGAATACGAGGTTTTATACCTGGAACAAACTTGCACACCTATAGAAGTTATGCCTATCTTGTAGGAATGCTTCTGGTTAGAAGTTATGACAGGGCGGAAAGGATCCACAAGGCAATGCTGTGTAGAGGTTTTCATGGAAGATATTATACATTAACTCAATTTTCCATTAAGATAGGAGATATCATCTATCTGTCACTGATGTTGAGTGCTATTTTAGGATTGGTAATTTTACAATGCAGAGCAATGGTCTAATCATTAATCTAAAAGACACATCATTTTCCTACTCGGGAAATAAACTCATTCTTGACCACCTGAGTTTTCAACTCCACAGCAGTGATAGGATTGGTCTAGTGGGGCCAAATGGCAGTGGTAAGACCACCCTTTTCCATATCATCATGGGCCTTTTGAGGCCCTCCTCGGGCAGGGTAGAGCTCTTTGGAAAACCAGCTCATGAGGAAAAAGACTTCAGAGAAGCAAGGAAAAAGATCGGGCTCCTTTTTCAGGACGCTGATGATCAATTATTCAGTCCTACCGTGCTCGAGGATGTAGCCTTTGGGCCGTTGAATTTGGGGAAATCGCCTGATGAGGCCAGAGATATTGCTTTAAAAACCCTTGCAAGGCTTGATCTCTTTGGCTTTGAAAACAGGATAACTTATAAGCTTTCAGGAGGGGAAAAAAGGCTTGTCTCTCTGGCCACGGTCCTTGCTATGGATCCAGAGATCCTCCTCCTCGATGAACCTACTAATGGTCTGGATGATGAGACAGAAGAGAAGATAACCGAAATCTTAAAAGGACTGAATCTTTCTTGCATTTTTATTTCACATAACCTGGACTTTCTCTTTAAAACCACCGATAAGATATATGCCATGGTGAATGGGAAGATTTCACTTGATGAAGAGTTGGTCCCCCATCCCCATATTCATGTCCATAAATTTGGCAGATTACCCCACGAACATAAGTCTTAAATTACTTGGTACGCAGGCCCGCCTGCCAGACGGCGGGCAGATTTTCGCCGGTACCCGCAGATCAACTAGTATAGTGTTTCACTAAAACATAGATAAATAAAAGGCTAAAACAAGGTCATTGCGAGCGCAGCGAAGCAATCTCTAACACTTTGAAATTCCAATGAGATTGCTTCGTCGCTCTCGCTCCTCGCAATGACAGAATGCTGTAAAGTGTTCAATGAAACGATCTAATAGTTCTTTATATTTAAAATCTTGCTTCCGAGTTCCGAATGACGGAACCCGGAATTCGGAAATAATCTGCGTTTACCCTGTTAAATGCCGCCTCTGGCGGCCCCCTATGGCGATTTAACAGGGTGAATCTGCGTCCAAAAAGGAAATTGCTAAGCTATGTCCGCCTATTCATATACCTTTTCTTCATCATCAGGTGTAATTGCATCCTCCTCCACGTCCCTGGGTTCGATCTTTCTTTTCTTTAATTCCTTATAATATTCATGCTGGATCAAAAGATTCATAACCTCGTTAGTACCGGTCCAGATCATGGTCAGGCGACAATCCCTTAGAAAACGTTCTATAGGATAAATACTGGTATACCCAATACCACCCATAATTTGCATAGCATTATTTATCACCTCCCAGGCAGCCTCTGTGCCTATCTTTTTAGCCTCTGATACAATCCTGCGAGAATCAGCGCCAGAATCAACTGACCTGGCCGCTGCATACACGAGAGATCGGGCTGCATCCAGGGTACAAACAGAGTCGGCTACCATAAAGTTTACCGCCTGAAATTTATCTATTGTCCTTCCAAATGCCTTACGCCTTGTAGAATATCGTGTGGCTACCTCCAGGGCAGCCCTTCCCAAACCAAGTCCACCAGCGCCGCTTGTCAGCCTTTCAGGGACCATCATCCTATTAAAGACAGCAAAGGCATTGTGCAACTCTCCCACAAGATTCTCTTGAGGAACCCTGACATCTTTAAAGACGAGACGTCCTGTACCACCACCTCTTGTTCCAAGGAGGCTATAAATGGTCTGATCTTTTACACCCATTGCCCTTTCAACAATAAAGCAACTAAGGGACTCATGCGGTGGTGCATCAGGTGCTGATTTAGCGTAGACCAGAAAATAATCAGAGTCCTTTGCGCCCACTACGAAGCGCTTTTCACCATTAAGGATAAAGGAATCGCCGTCCTTGACAGCTTGTGTGGTAGCACCGAAGAAATCAGAACCCCCTCGAGGTTCGGTCAGGGCCTCTGCGGAGTAAAGTTTACCTTCATTTGTAGGCCTAAGATACCGCTCCTTTTGTTCCTTAGTTCCAAAGATATTAATGGCCTCTCCAACAATACTTGGCATAACATAGGCACATGTTATGGAGTTACCAAGCACTCCAACTTCTTCTATTGCTGCGACATCAGCTACCCAGTTGAGGCCTCTGCCCCCATATTCCTTCGGAAACCGTAATCCCAAAAGATTTTTCTTTCCAGCCATCTCTATAAATGGACGTCCAGTCTCAATTAAGCTCAAATCCATATCGCGTACCATTTTACTTGGAATATCATTCTTTACGAATTCCCTCACCTCATTTTGTAATGCCTTTTCCTCTTCGTTCAATAAAAAATCAAACATGATTTACCCCGTTTCATTTTCTATAGTTGAATATAAATTCGCCTTTTAATAACTATATTTCCTAAAGGCATGGTTCGTAATTTCATATAATGTTTTAGGGGTAGCCAAAGTGCAGCGAAGCCGCATTTGGCTTTAGCCCAAGGTAGAAACCCGCTGTTAGCTAAAGTCCCCTTCACGCATACTCATAAAGAGGGACTGTGCTAACCGGGAGTGTTGGTGTTTGCAGTAACGTCTCAATCCGACGGACTGTCTCGGGTTTTAGGAGCACATCTCCACACACTGAGCAAACCTCTGCCGGTACATGGTCAATGACAATCACCTGCCCCTGATGATGGACGGTGTGCACAATTTTCTGTTCCTCATACTCTCCAGGGCACCCTTCAATACTACATTTCATCTCTATCGCCTCCTTTGCGTTGGTGTTATCCACTTTGGCGGTTTGGGTTCATAAACCGTAATAATAATCAGCACTGGTCGTGCCGTTGTACACACGATGTGCAGGGGACGACCGTCATTGGTAAGACCGTTAAGCAAACAACAGCCTCCTCTACGATGCCTGGGATAGTTTTCTAAAATTTGCCCTGTGGCAATGGCTTCAAAAACTTCATAAAGCATGATGTCCTCCTCCACCATTTCCTGCTGGGCATGTTGAGTGACACGAATGTTCTCAACCTCAGTTTGAGCACGTATCCGCTCCAGCACGGCCTCTAAATCAGTAACATCAACTTCATTCATGCCATTAGATTCCAAAATTTCCATCCCTCTAAGAGACCAAAGGCATTTCAGTTAACTTTCCCAGCATAAAAGAAGCCCAGCCAATGTCTCCTGGTTACTCTATTACTTATTTAAATCTTCTCCGAGATATTTTTCAATAAAGTCACTTACTAACTCAATGAATAGTTTTGCGCCATGTATCGCCTTTTCCTCTTCATTCAACAAAAAATCAAACATGATTTATACCTCCGTTTTATTTTCTATAGTTGAATATAAATTCGCCTTTAAATAACATTATTTCCTAAAGGTGTGGTTTGATATTTCATATACTGTTTAGCGAATATGCGAAGTTGCCCCGAACGGAGAGATAGCGGAGTGAGATTGTAACGGGGCAAGTATTTGCATACCAAATCCGCAGACTCATGGAGGAAGAAAGGCTTCTGGGAAGCCGTCGTTTGGTGGTTCGTTCTCATATCAATATCCCTCCTCTATATCTACATTTGCTTTTTTATATTCAGCTTCAGCCAAGCTGGCTTTTGTCTACTAAAATTATCTGCGTACTCTAAGCTAAAGTCTGGCATTGATTCTCATCTCACACTTTGTATATCAATCATCTTGCCACTGAATCCGGCAAACTCCATTGGACGATGGGTAAATACTATCACTTGTAGGCTATATTCTTTCATTGCCTCGTTTACTAGCTCAATTATCTTATTTGAACGGTCTAAACTAACATGCACGAAGGGGTCGTCAAGGACAAGACACTGGGAATCTCTTCCACTTAAATGCTTTGCAACACCTAATCTGACGCAGAGAGCCAATACCTCTTTTAATCCAGACGAGCCGTCATTAAATTCTAATGATATATCCTCAAAACCCCGCTCACCGAGTCGAGTTGGAAATAAATATTCATTCAGTTCCACATCCTCATGCAAAAATCCTGTAACATAACTCAACGAATGCTTTACTTCTTCCTGTATTGGACCGACAACTGCTGATAAAGCTGAACGATACTGCTGCTCTAATGCTTCCTTTAAGAGTTTATACGATTCTGCACGTATCTGCTCTTTGTCAAGTTTGTCACTTAGAATTTCTATACGGGATTCCATTTCTGCTAATTCTGAATATGCCCCCCCTAAACTTGCCGTGCCTATCCCACCTTTGAGCTGGTCTATAGAAGTTCGTTGTTGTCTAATTACCTGCTCTTGATTTTCTATCTGCTGTTCCAGACGCTTTATTCTATTTATCGGGCCTTTCTCTAACTCCTCATACCGCTGCCTTATTTTATCATACTCTTCGTTTCGCTTTTTGAGATTTGCTTTTGCGCTCTTTAATATTTTTTCTTGATTTTCCACGGAGCCGTATTGGCTAATAATTTGACGCTCTTGGGTTATTGCGTTATCCAACTCTTCAGAAAAATGCTTCTGCTCTGCTCGAATCTCGGCCAAATCTTCTCTTTTCTCTATTAATTCTCTATCAGCTTTATCTCTCTCAGCTCTTGCTTGGTCGAGGACGGCTCTTGCCTCCACCTCTTCCTTTTCCCTCTTATTCACGAGTTTTCCAAGGTCAACAGCAGTAGGATTCAATTTTATTGTGTTGGGTGTCCTTTTAATCTTTTTATATTCTTCATATTTTTCCTTGAGTTTCTTAAACTCAAGAGTTATTTCGCTGATTGAGCGTTCGTCAACTCCCTTTCTTTCTGCAACTAATTCCTTCATACTGTTTGAAATCTCGCTTTGGGTCCGACTTAGCTCTCTTAGTTCGTCGATCGAATTTACAGTGTATTTGCTCAATGCCCTCTGAATACTTCCTTCCAGATGCTGAATGTCAACCTTTGCATCTTGTGCCTGCTCGAGTTTGGCTTTGACTCCAACCCTCCCCAAACCCGGTGCTCCCACACTTATGCTCTCAGTCCCTGTTGCAGTTAATTTTCCATCTTTGATTCTCTCTCCATCTACCTCAACTTCAAGTGAACCTTCTTCGCCAGGCGTAACATTTATTGCAAGCCCTCTTACTGTTAAGCTCTCCTTCAATACTTCGATTCGCATCTGACTCTGGATGAGTTTCTCGACCTCTTTGTCCGTAGGCGCAATTGGCGCTTCCTTTTCCCTTAGACTTTTAATTTGGTCATCAAGAACTTTTATCCTCTTTATTTTCTTCTCCAACACCTCGGTTTTTTCCATAGTGTCGGATTTGCTCCACAAGATTCGCGCATCTCTCGTCAGCTCCTCGCACTCCCTTATCTTCATCGCCCACTCTTCCACTTTCTCTTTTATTCCCTGCTGGCGTCCTTCCAACTGTTCGCATAAAGCCTCAAGTCGAGAAAGATTCACTCTTGTTCCTTTTTCTTTCTTTTGGAGCTTCTCTATTTTTTCGGCTGATTTTTCAAGCTCTATTAGCGCCTTCTTTGCATCATTAACATCCCTCTCTGCTTCCCTAACACCGGCTTCAGATGCCTTTAACTCAGACTCAATCGAAGAAAAGTCAATTGCCTCGCCTCTAGCTTTCTCCAATTCTTCTTTTGTCTCTATGATCTTTTTCTCAAGTATAGGGAGTTGCCTTTGAAGGTTTTCTAATTGTCGTTTTTCATCATCCACATTTTGTATTTTATCTCTAAGTTCAACACTCCCCTGTTGAAGAGTTTGAATTTTTTCTTCGGTATTTGATACAAGTGAATCCTTACTAATTTTTCCAGTCCTTGTAAAATATTGAGCATAGGAAGTTTGAACAGAATTCTGAACGGCCTGAAATTTCGGAGTAACAAGCACGCCTTTGCCATCTTTTGTTTCCAGATGTAGAGAAGCAGTCGGGTCCCCTTCTTTATCGGTTGGAAGTTCTCGATAGTCCTGAGGTGTCCATAACCAGCGAAGAGCACCCCATTGTGAGGGCTTACTTCCCCTTGTAGATGGCAATTCCGCCTCTAATAATTGTATCAGTTTTTCATCTGCTGAGTTGTCTTGTGCCAGAAGCGTACTGCTTTCATCATCGATTTTATACAATGAGGTCCCACTCCTTAAATTGAAATTCTTCTCCACACGGTATCTTGTTTTATAGAGCGTGAATTCAATGCGAACTGTTGATGTCACGTTTCCAGAAGCTGTAAGAGGTTTAATGCGCTTGATAGCCTCAGCATGGGTGATAGACTTGTCAAAAAACCCTCTGCTCAAAGCTTCAAATACAGTTGATTTTCCTGCCTCATTTGGCCCATATATGACTGTTGTATTCTCATCAA
>Ga0233413_10000488_pt1 | contig 19006 bp, 6 predicted proteins | sample Na_anoxic_6_MG_FD_189019 | JGI IMG/M metagenome (GOLD analysis project Ga0233413, IMG submission 189019) | Seawater microbial communities from Saanich Inlet, British Columbia, Canada - Na_anoxic_6_MG | ecosystem: Environmental > Aquatic > Marine > Inlet | place: Canada: British Columbia...
TGCTTCAGTGGCTGATGACCTTAACACTATTTCTTTAACCAAGAATTCATTAATAGGTTTTATGGCTGCAACGCCTTCAACTTCTGGTCCAACAACTGAAGATGGAGAGTTACAGTTCTGGACATCTAGTACAAACACTCGCGCAGAGATGATTCTTGATATTGGTGATAATTGTAGTTTTGTTATACAAGGTTACGACATTTCAAGTGGAAGTGTTACTGCTGGTACTGTGGTTCTTGATTATACTGAGCCTGCAGGTCGTGAAGCAAAAGTACAAATTGTTGAAACTGATGTAAGTTCTGTTATCAATAGTCTTCGTGTGATTAACAGCAATACTGTCATTCCTCGTTTATATAGAAACCCTTTTGGTGATACTGAAACATATACCGGTATTCGTCCTGGGTTTATTCTTGGTAGTAACGGTTACCTTGAAGTGTTGAACAATACTTATCTTGATTATATTGGTACTTCTACTAACCGTATCCCACAGCCAACTATTCCAAATACATTATTGATAGGTGGAGAAGTTGCTAATGAAGTAGTTAAAAATAGAAATGGTTCAGCGTTAGTAATTGATGGTTGGGATCCTAATACCAGTACTGCTGGAACCGGGCATCGTGCTGCAAAAATATTTATGAGTGGTGATTCTGGAATGTTCTTCCGTTCTGGTGCTAGTCGTGATGGGGTTGTGTATCATGATTATACTGTTTCAGTAACGGATCGTACTCCAGAAGCTGGTGAAATTGTTTTTGATATTGAAGCTGAATTGAGTGTTTCGACATCTAATTCTGGAACAAAAGTAATCAACGTTCTTTCTCGGGAAGTTGATGTGTCTGGTGGATTAATTGAAATTGGATCAGGTAGTGAAGCTATCTTCCCATCCATCATAGATCCACAGGCAGTAACACGTAGTTATAATACTGCAAACATTTTGGTTAATAACCCTGCATACTTTGATGGTGTAACCTTACGTCATGATGATTATAACAGAATTGTTTATGACATGAACTCTCCTGAATCAGCGCCGACTTATGTTGGTGGTGAATCATTTAAATTGTTGGCTAATGCTTCAACACCATATACTACTCGTCCTTCACTTAGATGGTTTAATTCACGTATGAACTTACACTCAGGTGCAGCGTTTACTGGTGTTGATAACTTCTATCCTAACTTAGTAGATGGTAGCACAACATCGACAGTGGCATTCTACCAGAATGGTTACTTGATGGAGCAATCTCTTTCAACAACTATCGGTCTTGCTCCTGGACGGAACTTGATTCTTGGAACTACTATTGGTTCAACAGCGCAAGATGGAACAACCGTTATTGATAGAGCATCTTATTTTGATGTATTCCAAGATTTAGATGAAACAGCAGCTGGAACTCATGTTGTTAACTTTATTAATGCAAGTAACAACGATACTCAGTTGACTGGTATCTCTGGAGATATTGATTCACAAACAACAGTACAAACACTCTTCCTGGGTCATCAAAGTAACATGCAGATCGGGACCTCAACTTCGTTTACCGATTCTCCAACTTCAACGGTGAACATTGCAGGAAACTTCTTCTCATTTGAAACTCAAGGTGGTCAAGTTGGCTTGGCTGAGTTGAGTGGTTCAACTGGTGAAGGTGGTATGTTTATTGATAGCAATGGTGTTATATCCATTGGTAGTGCGTATCGTTGTAACATGGGTATGATGGTTGTTAAATCAGGTACAGGTGTTATTACTCTCGATAAGAACAAAGTGTTCTTCGATTCTCGTGTTGGTATAACTGAGTGGAATCTTGACTTTAGTTCAACACAAACCATTATCGCATCAAGTGCAAATCTTTCAGACTTTACACTTGATTGGGTTGGTGTTCTTAAGGATTACGCTGGTGGATTTATTCCATTCCAACCGACAACTAATAACTGTCCTACGGTAACCACTTCTAACATGTATCACATTCCAATCGTGAATGGTGTTGTTGATCAATTCCAAGTTAAGCGTTCACGTCTTGGTGATCAGTTCTCATTACTTGTTGATAACGGAAGAGTTAATGAACTTGTAATGCTGAATGGTTATGATTCAAGTGAAGCACCAGTTGGTACCTTGTTTATTAAGAACAATGGCCGTGCTGGTATCGGTAACAATTCCGAAGATGCAGATTCACTCTATGGTAACGTTAAGCTTGGTGTGAACGGTCTGACCATTGTTGCAGATGGTGATGGTGTGATTGACATCTTGAGTGATGTTGTGGTTGACAACGTATGTCACATTGTTGTTGGTCCTAACTTCGCGACCACTGCTGAAGATGGTGACGCATTAATTATTCGTTCACAGCAGCCACAAGAGTTGCGTGTTCGTACTGGTGGTGTTCTTGATCTTTCAACGTTTGATGATTCTACTAAGCGTGTGATTATTGGTGGAGAGCTTTCTGTTGTTATGGAAAGAAATTCTAAAATAATCATGGGCGGTGGTATCTTGAACTTTACTGCAAACTCTAAGCTGACAGCACAACCGTATGTTGATCGTGATGGCGTGTTCGGTTCTGATGTGTCTGTTACTGATTCATTGCGTGTTAAGCTTATTGGTTCTGGTGAAATTCTGTTTGATCAGGATGCAATGTGGGAAGTTCGTGAAGATACTTATTGGGGTGTTGAAACCGATAGTGATAATACCGCAACGAACTTAACATTTACATTTAATGATAGTGGAATGTTAATGATTGGTAGTGAAAACGAATTTGGTGGAAAACTCCAAGTTGGTAACACTGCTGATGGTTCAGGTCATTCAATTATTGCTCGATTTGAGATGAATGGTATTGGATCAATGATCAACATTGACAGCCAAGGGTTCCTTGGATTTGGTGCTGGTATTGTAAGAACTGCAAATGTTGCTCCAGATGAATGGCTTATTGGTTCATTGTTTGATGTAACTGATATCCATATTACTAATACTCAAGGTACATTTAGTCATAATAATACATTGCCTGGTAGTAACTCAGACGCAGCTCTTTTTGCTGTTGGTCCTGCAGGTGATGGCACCGTATCTGGTTATCACTTAACACTATCCTCTTCAATATCTTCTACAGCTAAAGATAGAGGTCGGTTCTTAGGTGGTGGTAACATGGTGCTTATTGATTCTGGTGTTACCTCAGTAGCTCCTGTGGTTGCTACTACTACAGGTGCATCGGGAGATCTTGATGATCGTGGTATCTTGTGTTCAACACCACTCTTGAATGATGCTGGTAAGGATGCTGCTAAAGCGGCTCTTGCGGCAACTCCTACACCGACAAACTTCTTTAACATGTTGAAGGTTGATAGTGTAGCGACGGTTGCATTAGATAGTAAAAAAGCAACCTTTGCTCCATTTGGGTTGGCTTCAGCGGTTGCTGGATTGGTTAATGGAACGACTATTATTCGTGATAGTGTTATTCCAACAGCACAAGGTATTATTGGTTCTAATGGTAAGCTTACTCAGTTTTATGGCCATGCCTTTAGTCGTGGTGCTGTGGGTGTAAGTATTACAGATGCTACCAGTGTGGTTAACTCTTATAGTGAAGAAGTCTAAATAAAAAAGTGGGGAGCATGAAAATGTTCCCCACTATATTAAGAGGTTCGAGATAATAATATTTATTAGAGAAAGAGGGTTGGAATGAAGAGAAATAGAATAATGAAGCTAGCGCTTACAGGCTTGTTAGCTTTTTGTGGGATAGCTAATGCGCGTAACTTGTTCACGCCGCTTACCTTACGTAAAGACTACCTATGGTATCCATTCTTAGAGTGTGATGATGATTGTGAAGAGAAATGCTTTGATGTAAAGTTCTGGGGTGCGGCATTTAATCGTTCTGCGACCAAGACAACCAGCAAGGATAACTTTAATACTACTAATGATGGAACCAAGGTTTGTCCTAACAAAGATATCGCAAAATTGTTTACTGCAAAATCTCCATTTTATTTAAACGAGGTATTTGAGAATAATACATCGTCTGGTTTAAATAATCCGTTGGTTAATTTTGCTAAAGTATCACCGCATCTAGTATATAATGAAACCGGCGTCATGTTTGGTTTTGAATTGAATGCGTTTGTTCCTCGCTGTGAAAGATGGAAATGGGGTATTCGTGGTACCATCCCATTTGTTAATCGTAAAGTTGAGCAACTTAAATGTTGTGATGATTTAATATCTGGCGATGCATTAAATGATATTGTTAGAACAGGGATTCGTGAGCCCGTGGGAAGTAATGTTATTAATGATTCATTTGCATTGCGTTTGGATGTTTTGAGTGATCTTTATAATAATGGCTTAGATGGTGTTCGTTTTGTGCAATATGGTACTGGTGCTGCAAGTCCAACCAAGATGGCGGGTCTAGTAACTATTAAAGACGATCAAGCAACGTCTCCATCTGTTCATGTTATAGGATCTTCCGATGGGTCATTGCCAGCGTTACCATATTCAGCAACGGGTGCTACAGTAAATGCAGCATCAGGCTTGGATGGCTCTGGTTCTAATATCGGTGATGCAACTCGTGGACGCTTTATACAAGCTACCGATTATACTTCACTTAGTACTGATGGAACAGCGCAAGCTAAATTATATGTAGTTCCAACATTGAATGCAGCTGGAACCGGTGTTAGTACAGATGGTAAGAAGGTTGTCGATAATGCTGAGTCATTATTGAAGAGTTTTGATGCAGATGTTGATAGCTTCCTTGCTGCTAACGGGATTACCTTTGATTCACAAACCGTTCAAGGTGCTGGAAACCTCGACCTTGAAGCGTATCTTAACTATCAGTTCTGTTGTTGTGCATTGTACTTAGAAGGTCGTGTTGGATTAGTATTACCTACCGATACCACTATCAAAAATCCAGGCAACGTATATCAAGTACCTACCGGTAATGACGGACACGTTGAAGTTGATCTTGGAATAGCAGCTGGTTGGAACATGTGTGAATGGGCAAAACTCTATGGTGATATTTCTTATCACTGGGTTTTAAGTTCTTCAGAAAATGTTGCTGGTGCGTTCAAGAACGCTAAGGTGAAAAACGTTGGTCCGAAAACTCAAGCTGATGTTGACTGGAGATATACACTAGCTCATGTCGATCTTACAATCATCCCTCCATGTCTCAAATGTATCGGATTTGATTTAGGCTACCAATTCTATTGGAAGCAAAAAGACAATGTTAAATTCTGCAAATCATCAATTGCTGACCTTGCAGGTGTAACAAAAACTCTTAATTCTTGTGTCCTTGAAAAAATGACTAAAGTAATATCTCACAAGTTGAGCTTTGAGCTATTTAGCGTTAATACTTGCGCAGACTTCTTTGGTGGATTCTCATACGTTGTCGCTGGTAAGAGCGTTATGAGAGAAGCTGAATGGCATGTTGGAATGGCTATTAAGTTCTAATCTAATAGAAATGAGAAGATTTATATTATGAAGAGTCGATATTTATTAAGTTAATTTAGGAGAGGTACACAATGTACAGAAAGTTATTATTAGGAATTCTGTTAAGTTTTGCGGGTACATTATCCGCAGAGCAATTAAATGTGCAGAGGACCCTTACGTACAAACAGGCTATGGAAATTGTTGAAATGAATCAGGAGGATAATAATCCTTACTGTTATATTACTAGCGATATCCGTGGTGCTTTAGCTTTAATTAAAAAGCTTAAACAAGAAAAATCAAGTTGTGTTTCAGACTCAATGAATTCACTCTATCAATATTGTACTGGTGATCGTGGTTGTGTTCCGGCACAATTAGTTTTCCAAACCATATATGATATTGTGGATCATCTTAAGGTGAAGACATTTATTCTCACCGCTGGTGAGGCTGATTCATTACGATCATTATGGAAGAAATTGTGTAACACACAAGATCGCTCTATATATGTATCGGATGCTGACTTAAAAGCCATCCTTCCGATGACTCGTGCACCAAGAACCCCAATTGGTGGTGGTCGTCCACCTGCAATTTCACAAGAGATTATTTCAGGTGTGCAGTATGTCTTAGATGAGCAACCAACTTCAGTTGACCATGTGGTTACTATTGATGGTGTTATTAAGGGTGATCTTCATATCGATCATGAACCAGTAGCTACCATCTTCTTTGATAACACTAATACTGCCGATCCTACTCACTATGATAGTAGAATTCGTGCTATTGACGGTTCAGGTTCCGTACTAGAGCAAGGGAAATTGGAGCTCAATTCTACTATGTGGGTTGATGCTGCTACTGATCGTGTTGGTGTTGGAATCAATACTCCGACATATAAAGTTGATATTCGTGGTGCTACCGATGTTGGAGCATTACAAGCGTTAGCTATTAATGATGATCCAAAATCTATTCACCTTAATGCTAATGGTGGAACAACAGAAACTATTGATATTGGTGCTATTCAAGGTACTGGTGAAGGAGCAGCAACAGCTTCAGTTTATGTACACTCCACTGTAGGTGGTGTTACTGCTCAAAGTAGCGCCAACCTTGCAGAAGCTGTTCGCATTGAAGCTACAAATGCTGGTACAACCGCAGCTGTGCATATAACATCAGCTGGTACTGCCAATGCAAGTACTATTAAAATTGACGCAACTGGTGAGACCGGTGGTGTTGATGTTGATGCTGGTAATGGTGGAACAACTACCGCTGGTGGTGCGATTGCCATAACAGCTGGTACTGGTGGTTCAACATCTGCCAATGGTGGTGTTGTTGATATTGATGCTGGTCCTGGTGGGGCAAGTGGATCAGGTGACGGTGGTGCTGTAACAATTAACGCTGGTGCAGCTGGTGCTACCGCTGGTACTGGTGCTGGTGGTGCCTTAACTATGGTTGCTGGAGCCGGTGGTGCCACTTCAGGTGACGGTGGTGATGCAACACTTAATGCTGGTGCTGCAATTGGTGGTACAAATAATGCCGGTGGTGATTTAACTATGGCTGCAGGAGTTTCAACTGGAACTACTACTGGTGGTAAAGTTGATATTGATGCTGGTCAAGGTGGAGCAACGGGTATTGGTGGTGCTGTTGAAGTATCAGCAGGAGCTGGTGGTTCAACAAGTGGTGCTGGTGGTGCAGTAACAATTGATGCTGGTGATGCGACAGCTGGCAATAGTGCTGGTGGTGCTGTAACTGTAACAACAGGTGATGCACAAGGAACTGCTAATAGTGGAATATATAGTGTAACCACTGGGATAGCAGAAGTTGGAATTTCAGGAGCAGCTGGTAATAGTGGAGCATTAACATTAGCTTCAGGAGCAGCTGGAACAAGTACTGATAACACAATGGGCGACAGTGGATTGATTTCATTGACTACTGCTGGTGGTGGAGCCACGAGTGCAGCATTTGATGCTGGTGATAGTGGTGCTATTAACTTTACAACAGGTGTTGGTGGAGCAAAAACTGGAGCAGGAATTGGTGAAGGTGGTAATGGTGGTGATATGACCATAATTCTTGGAGTTGGTGGTGTATCAGCATCTGCAGGAGTTAGTGGTGATAGTGGTGATGGTGGTTCATTTGCATTAACTGCTGGTAACGCTGGAGCACAAACAGGATCTAATGATGCTGGTGTAGCAGGAACTGTTGCATTGACTTCAGGTAGTGGTGCAACTGCAACAGCTGGAACAGATTCAGCTGGTGGAACAATGACATTACTTGCTGGTCAAGGTGGAGCAGAAGCAGCGGGTGGTGCAATAACTGTAACGGCAGGTCTTGGTGGTGCAACGAGTGGTGCTGGTGGTGATTTACTATTAAATGCGGGTGATGCAACAGCTGGTAATAGTGCCGGTGGTGCAGTAACTGTAACAACAGGTGATGCACAAGGAACCGCTAATAGTGGAATATATAGTGTAACCACTGGGATAGCAGAAGCTGGAATTTCAGGAGCAGCTGGTAATAGTGGAGCATTAACATTAGCTTCAGGAGCAGCTGGAACAAGTACTGATAACACAATGGGCGACAGTGGATTGATTTCATTGACTACTGCTGGTGGTGGAGCCACGAGTGCAGCATTTGATGCTGGTGATAGTGGTGCTATTAACTTTACAACAGGTGTTGGTGGAGCAAAAACTGGAGCAGGAATTGGTGAAGGTGGTAATGGTGGTGATATGACCATAATTCTTGGAGTTGGTGGTGTATCAGCATCTGCAGGAGTTAGTGGTGATAGTGGTGATGGTGGTTCATTTGCATTAACTGCTGGTAACGCTGGAGCACAAACAGGATCTAATGATGCTGGTGTAGCAGGAACTGTTACATTGACTTCAGGTAGTGGTGCAACTGCAACAGCTGGAACAGATTCAGCTGGTGGTGCAGTAACTGTAGTAGCTGGTAATGGTGGAGCCGTAGCCGCTGGTGGGTTGATTTCCTTAACTACAGGTGATGGAAATGGAGCTTCTACAAATAGTGGTGTAATGAGCTTGTTGACAGGTGATGCAGAAGCAGCAATTCTTGGAGTTGGTGGACAGAGTGGTGCCATAACTTTGGCGACTGGTGCAGCTGGTACAAGTACTGGTACAACTGGTGGAAATAGTGGGTTGATATCATTAATAACCGCAGCGGGTGGTATAACTACTGCTGTTGCTACTGCTGGTGATGGTGGTGATATTGATATTACTTCAGGAGCTGGTGGTGCGGCCGGTTCTGGTACTGGTGGTGATGGTGGTGATATTGATATTACGGCTGGAGTTGGAGGAATTGGTGGTGTAGCCAATGGTACTGATGGTTCAGTTAATATAACTGGCATTGGTTTAATGATTGGTAATGTTGAATCTCTTGATCTTTCAACTGGAAGTAAAACTACTTCAAATAGTCCGTTCCGTCTTATAACTGAACTTACAGCGTCCGATGCTGCTAATACATTGACTCTCAATACTACAGGAGCGGTCAATGGACAAATAGCTTATGTTGTTAATAGAGAGGCGACTGGTGGTGATACTGCTATAATCGTTCTTGGTGGTGCTCTTGCTAATGTGGAAATGAAAACACAATCAACTGGAATGTTTATATTTATGAGTGGTGATTCAGCTTGGTATCCTCTTAATATTTAATAGGTAGTATTTAAAGTTGGGATGGAATGATATTGATTTATCATTCCATCCCTTAGAAAAAAATTAAAAAGTGTAGGTAAGTGGGCAAAAAAGTTTCAAGATAAAAAGGATTGAAATGAACGTAAGAAAAAGTCTATTAATATTGCTCTTAACGAGTGCCAATATTCCTCTTAAAGGGATTGAGGTTGAAGAATTATCGCAAGAGATAAATGAATCAACGGGGCGTTTAACGGTCGATGAAATTGTTAGCTACATTAGTCAACAAGCACCGTTATTAGATATGTCTGGGTTTAATCTTAAAAAGATACAAAAAGAGTTAGTTAAGTGTAATCGCTTTAATGGATTGCCGGCTATTTTGAGACAATTACTTGATACTATCCATGATAGTATCAATTCACCAGTTAAAGCAATTTCTGCACAGGACGTTGATGCATTGTGTGGTTACTTACAAAATGTTGATTCTGTAGAACAAGTAATGCCGCATACGGTGAAGATGTTGAACTCTTTATATGAAAAGGGGCAAGAAGTTTCTCCTGAGATTATAGTTAATCTTCTTGAAGAAAATCAAGAACAAGTTGAAAAACTTTATGGCATTAATAGAACAATTTTTGAAGATGTAGGAACACAGCTTAGACCGACTTATTCATTTAAGGGTGCCGGTAATACAACAACAGGGATGTATCGTAATGCTGCCAACAAGATTGGTTTTACTGGTGGTGCAGCAGATGCATTATTAGTTCAAGGTATTGCGAGCGCTGTTAATGAAGTTACCATAACGGCTGCGACTACAACTAATAATCCAATTATTTCTGCAACTGGTGATGACGCTGCTGCAACGACTCTAGGATTAACTATAACTTCTGCCGGAAATGGTACCGTTGCAGTTTCAAGTGGCGCAGGACCTTCAGCTACTAATGTTGGTGGAGCTGTAACAGTAACTGGTGGTGCTGGTAATACTTCAGGTAATGGTGGTGCTGTAACTCTTCTAGCGGGTGCTGGTGGTACGTCTGGTGATGGTGGTATTGCATCGCTTACCGGTGGTACAGGTGGCTCTGTCAGTGGAACTGGTGGTGCGATGAATCTTGCCGGTGGTGTTGCAGGAGTTAATACAGCAGACGGTGGAGCGGCTTCACTAGTTGGTGGAGCTGGGTTGACAACAGGCGATGGTGGAAGTGTAACCATTACTGGTGGAGCGTCACCAGGAGCGGGGATATCTGGAAGTGTAACGATTAATGATGGAGCTAACGTAGCTGGTACTGATGGTGCAATTAATATAGGAACAGTAACTACAACTGGTGCAATTAACGTTGGAACAGCTGCATCTGTTCGAACAATTACGGTTGGTAATCAAACACTTGCAACAGCGGTTGCGATCAATTCAGGTACAGGCAGAGTTGCAGTAGATTCAACAGGAACGACATCAACAGCAATTAGTTTTAATACTTCAGGAACTGGTGGTGGAACAACATTTAGTTCTACAGCAGGAGAAACAGGGACCTTTACAATAGCATTGGGAACTGGTGCAGCAGATACGACAGCTGGAGCGATTTCAATGACAGCTGGAGCTGGTGCAGCGACAAACTCTGAAGGTGGAGCAGCTTCTCTTATAGCTGGAGCTGGTTTAGGTACAGAAAATGGTGGTGCGGCTGCATTGACAGCTGGTGCTGCAGGTGCAACTGGTGACGGTGGTGCTTCTACCGTAACAGCAGGTGCTGCAACAACGGGTACTGGTGGTCTAGCTTCCTTGATAGGTGGTACAGTAGGAACCAGTGGTGTTGGTGGAGCAGTAGCGATTACTGGTGGTGATGGTGCAACAGCCGGTGGTGGTGGAGCAATTTCATTACTAGGTGGTAATGGTGCTGGTGCTGGAGTTGACGGTGGTGTTAATATTGATGGTGGTACCGGTGGTACAACAGACGGTTCAATTATTTTAGGAAACATTAACCCAACAGCCAAGATCCAAATTGGTAACACTACATTAGCAAACAACGTAGAAGCAGAAATAAATGGTGCTTTAATTGATGTAAATGCTGGAGCAAATGGCTTGCTAGCAGACTCAGCTGGAACATCGGCAGCAGCGTTTACCTTTAATACCTCAGCTCTTAATGGTGGAACGACATTTAGTTCTACAGCACTTCAAACAGGAACCTTTACAGTAGCATTAGGAACTGGTGCAGCAGATACTACAGCTGGTGCGATTTCAATGACAGCTGGTGCTGGTGCAGCGACGAACTCTCAAGGTGGAGCAGCTTCACTTATAGCTGGTGCTGGTTTAGGTACAGAAGATGGTGGTGCGGCTGCATTGACAGCTGGTGCTGCAGGTGCAACTGGTGATGGTGGTAATGCTACAGTAACATCTGGAGCAGCAACAACAGGTACTGGTGGTACAGCTTCATTGATAGGTGGTACAGTAGCAACGAGTGGTGCTGGTGGAGCAGTAGCGATTACTGGTGGTGATGGTGCAACAGCCGGTGGTGGTGGAGCAATTTCATTACTAGGTGGTAATGGTGCTGGTGCTGGAGTTGACGGTGGTGTTAATATTGATGGTGGTACCGGTGGTACAACAGACGGTTCAATTATTTTAGGAAACATTAACCCAACAGCCAAGATCCAAATTGGTAACACTACATTAGCAAACAACGTAGAAGCAGAAATAAATGGTGCTTTAATTGATGTAAATGCTGGAGCAAATGGCTTGCTAGCAGACTCAGCTGGAACATCGGCAGCAGCGTTTACCTTTAATACCTCAGCTCTTAATGGTGGAACGACATTTAGTTCTACAGCACTTCAAACAGGAACCTTTACAGTAGCATTAGGAACTGGTGCAGCAGATACTACAGCTGGTGCGATTTCAATGACAGCTGGTGCTGGTGCAGCGACGAACTCTCAAGGTGGAGCAGCTTCACTTATAGCTGGTGCTGGTTTAGGTACAGAAGATGGTGGTGCGGCTGCATTGACAGCTGGTGCTGCAGGTGCAACTGGTGATGGTGGTAATGCTACAGTAACATCTGGAGCAGCAACAACAGGTACTGGTGGTACAGCTTCATTGATAGGTGGTACAGTAGCAACGAGTGGTGCTGGTGGAGCAGTAGCGATTACTGGTGGTGATGGTGCAACAGCCGGTGGTGGTGGTACTGTTACTATATTAGGTGGTAATGGTGCTGGTGCTGGAACCGATGGTGGTGTTAATATTGATGGTGGTACTGGTGGCACTACAGATCCTTCTATTAATATTGGTATAACTAACCCAACAACAAAGATCCAAATTGGTAAAGATACAACGGATAGTGTTGAGGTCGAAGTAAATGCTACTAATATTAATTTGAATGGTGGTGTTGCTGGAGTGGTGCAAACTGTTGTTGCAGATGCTAATACTGCTACAGATCTAGTTACATTGGTTACTACTTTTACCGAAACTGATGGTGGGGCTCATACTTCGGCTCTTGCAAATGGAACCGTTGGCCAAATTAAAATGGTGACTATGTTGGCCAGAACTGCAGGAGCCTATACCTTTACTCCTGCTTCACGAGTAGGTTATTCAAGTATAACCTTCAATGCTGCTGGAGAAGGGGTGACTCTTGTTTATACTGCATCAGGTTGGGCAGTTGTTGGAGTTCAAGGGGCAACTGTAAATCCATAACTGTATATTATAATAAGGATTGATAAAAAAAGAGGGAACCTTTAGGCTCCCTCTTTTTTTGTCTTAAATATAAATCTGAAAAATGATGCCCTGGTAACCGCTGGCTTAAACCAAGTAAAAATAGTACAGTAGAAAAATAAGGTAAGGATCTATTATATAAACCCTTGTTAAGAAAAAAAGTAGAGAGTTCTTAATAGGTGTTAGGGTACTTTGAGGAGAGTGTATATGAGAGTATTAAAATTGTTATCTATTGTAAGTTTACTGATGTTAACAACGCTGTCTTTTGCTGGTGGGGTGAGTGATACAAGGCATGATGTAAGTTTTGATGAAGCTGAGGAAGCGGAGGAGAACTTTAATTATGTTGTTAACTTTGTTCGTTCTACTGCTCCCTATGTTGATTTAGCACAAATAGATTTATCTTTAATTACTGCAGCGTATGAAGACTTGAATGATAAAGAATATCTTTCTGGGGCGTTTAAGACATTGCATCGAGTTCTTCGTTCATATCAAACTAAGTTTATAAATTCACCTAAGGTGTTACCTGCTAAGGTGGTAGCGGAGTGTTTAAGTATATTGGAGCAGACATCTGATTCAGAATTAAAGGCGATGCCGGGCCTTGTGTGTTTAATTAATGGTATCATCTTGAATGGGCCTTTTGTTAATAATGAAGAGCTCAATGATATGGTCGATCGTTGTCCTTCATACTTTCTATATTTAGCAAAAAATATTTATGTAGAAAAAAGAGGTTGATATTGTAGTTATGCCTTTAGGTATTCATTGTTTATTTAAAAGCTAAAAAAAGGAAAACGTAAAAGTTTTCCTTTTTTTGGTGGGCAGTTACAGCTGGTGATGGTGGAACTGTTATACTTAAAGATTCAGATGTGGCTGATGTTGCAACATTTTCTGCAACAGGTATTGAAGAGAGTGTTCCGACTCAAACTTTACAGGGTGGGCTTACAACTACAGTTAATCATCGATTTGGGTCAGTTGAGTTTGCTGATGGGGGTTGATGCTATTTCTACAGTAACCTATGTTATTGCTAACATCACTATTACTGCAAATTCACGAGTTTTAGTAACAGTTTCTTGTGTTGCTGGTAATGCAGCGTCGATTATAACAACTGTGACTTTTGGTTCTGAAATTATAAATGTAATGATACATAATATTGCTGCAACAGGAAATGTTAAATTAATCGAAAACTTAATTGTAAATGATTAAACTTTAAACAAAAACTATAGAAATATAAGTGTAAACTTTTACATTAATTAAGATGCTTGACAAAGTTCCTTAAATGTATTTAAAAAGTAATAAGGGAATTTATTTAGTTTTATGATTTAGATAATTTTTTATTGATGAGTAGGTGAAAAAAAGTAAGTTTGTTTCTAAAAAAAAGGAAAACATGAGAGAAGGATTGAAGCATTTAGTCTTGATGGGTTTCTTGTTTTGCTTTGGCGGCTCAGCCTTGGCAGAACAACAAGAAATTCAAGACAAAAGGACACTTACGTATAAACAAGCTCTAGAAATTATTGAGATGAATCAGGAGGGCAATAATCCTTACTGCTACATTACTCAAGATGTTCAAGGGATGTTAACACTTATCAAAAAATTAAATACATCTCAAACTAGTTGTGTAACAGAATCAATGCATGAACTTAATGAATATTGTGGAGATGGTAAGGCGTGCGTTCCCGCACAATTAGTATTTCAGGCGGTCTATGATGTTGTAGATCTATTGAGAGAAAAAACCTATGTCATGGATGTAGAAGAAGCAAACATGTTACGTTCTTTGTGGGGGCGGCTGTGTAGTCACAAAGATACATCGCTTTATGTTTCTGACGAAGATTTAAAAACAGTCCTGCCGGTAACACGTGCGCCAAGGACGCCAATCGGTGGTGGACGACCACCGGCTATATCACAAGAAATTATTTCCGGTATTAACTATGTACTAGACACAACACCATCTATTGGTGGCGGTGGTGGTGGAGCTATCGTTAATAATATTGTTAAGGGGAACTTGTGGATTGATAACGCGCCTACCGCAAGTATATTTTTTGAAAACACGGGCGTGAGTGATCCAACTCATTATGATAGTAGGATTATGGCGTTTGACGGTGCTGCGGCCAATGAGCGTGGGACCTTACAAATTAACTCTACATTATTTGTTGATGGTGATACCGACCGCGCTGGGGTCGGTATTTCTAATCCTACGGCTAAGCTAGATGTGCGTGGTGCTTCAGATGCACCAGCTTTGCATGTGGAAGCTACTGATGATGTAGCACAAACTATTCATCTTCATGCTAATGCTGGTACGAGTGAAACTATTGATATTCATTCTGATCAAGGTACCGGATTGGACTCAGTAAACATTCATTCTGATGTTGGTGGTGTTACGATGACCAGTGTTGCAACCACGATTGGTGCAGCTTCATCAGCAGGTGAGTTGCGCATCTTAGAACCGGTTGCTGATGGTATTCATTACACAGGATTTACAGCTCCAGCATTAGTAGGCAATGTTATCTATACGTTACCACTTGTTGACGGTTCAGCCGGACAGTTTTTAGAAACCAATGGCTCTCAAGTATTAACATGGACGACTCCAGCAGCGGGTGGTGATGTTTTAGGACCGGCATCATCGACGAATAATGAAATTCCGCGCTACAGTTTACTGACCGGAAAGGTTATAAAAAACTCAGGATTGATTTTATCCGATATTGGAGCGGGAACAGCCGCAACGGATAACAGCTATGAAGCCAAGACGGCAACACAAGTAATAGGAATGGGTAACAGTGTCGATACGGGAGCTGTTAATATTGGAGTAGGTGCAGCTTATGTGGGATTGACGACAGTTGGCTCAGCCAATACGACAGCAGAAGCTGTTAAGATAGAATCACGTGACACTGGTGGAACGTCAGCCGTGCATATTACTTCTGCTGGATCAGGATCGAGTACTATTAATCTAGACACAACAGATGCTACTGGTGGAATTAGAATGAGCAGTATTACTATTACTTTAGATTCGCCTACAGCAGCTGCAAGTCAGTTAAGAATTTCAGAACCGTCTGGTGGCGGAACAAGTTATACTGGATTTACAGCGCCAGCATTAGTGGCCAACGTTATGTACACATTGCCACCTGATTCTGGTGTTGCTACTCAGGTTTTGACGACCGATGGTGGTGCAAGTCCGACATTGACTTGGGCTACTGCGGCAGGCGCAGGTGATGTTGTTGGACCGGCATCCTCAACTAATAATGAAGTGCCTCGTTATAATCTTGCATCGGGTAAGGCGATTAAAAATTCAGATGTGTTATTGACCGATGGTGGCGCAACACGAGTTGATAGTAGTTTTGATGCAAAAACTGGGGGTAACTCGGTAGGGCTTGCCAATGATGGTAGCAGTGGAACCATTAATATTGGAACCGGTGCTGGAACTGGTGATATTAATATAGGTGATTTTGCAGCACTAGCCGGTGTTCGTGCAATTAATGTTGGTGCTGCTAGTGGTGGTGCTAACGCACAAACGGTTACTGTGGGTTCTGGTGATGTTGCATCCGTAACGACACTCCAATCTGGAACAGGAAAACTAACAATCACGAACGCCTCAGTCGGTGGTGTTTCACCAGATGAAGCGCTCCTTATTGAAAATACTGGTGTGGTAACAGGTAGTAACGATGGAATACATATCCATAGTACGGCAGCAACCAGTTCACAGGCGATTCATATAGACGCCGATGTTGGTGGCGTGTTAATTGATTCTGCAGATACAGTTTCGACCGCTGTTAATGTGACAACCGGAACTGCTGCTGGGTTTACGAGTGGTGGGATACAAGTTTTAAGTGGAACGCCTGCAGCAGGGACTGCTATTGTTGGTAGTGGTATTGTTGTTGTTAAGTCCGGTGATGGTGCAGCACGTACTGATGTTGCTACTGCCGGAAATGCCGGTAATGTTACTGTCGAGACTGGTGCTGGTGGAGCGACATCCGCAGCAGCTGGTGGAACTGGTGGTGACGGTGGCGACTTGGCTCTTACCGGTGGTGATGGTGGAGCTGATACCGAAGCGGCATCAGGGACTGCGGGTAATGGTGGAAATGTAACAATAACAGCTGGTTCTTCAGGAGCGACTACAGGTGGAACATCTGGTGATGGTGGGACGATTACATTGACGGGTGGTTCAGCAGATGCAACGACTGGTACTGATGGAGCCGCGGGTGGCGTTATTGTTAACGCTGGTGGTATTGGTGGTACGTCCGGTAGCCTCGGTAATGCTGTTGGGTTAAGAATAAATGGAAGTGGACAACCAAGTGCTGCTGCTCCTTATAATAATGTTCCTTTATACATAAGTAACGGAACATTAGCGAGTGATGGTAATACATACTCTATTGAAGCTGAGCAGGATATTGTAGCACCTAACTTTAGAAGTACATCTGATGGCCGCTTAAAGATGAATGTTGAAACAATGGACTGTGAAGCTTGTTTAAATAAAATTGCAGCGTTGCGGCCGATAACGTTTGATTTTATTCCAAAGCGATTACGAAACGCATCAGGTAAAAAAGATACTGGTTTTATTGCACAAGAAGTACGACGATATATTCCTGAGCTGGTTGGTGAAGATGACCCTACGGGACATCCATGCTTGAATATAAATTACTCTAAGTTGGTGGTCGAGTTGACTGGTGCTGTTCAGGCGCTTTTACAGCGTATTGAATTTTTAGAAAAAGATGGATTAGTAAGGCAGCGAGAGATCCTTGCATTAGAAAAAGAAGCTATCAATAGGCAGAAAGAATTACTAGCGATTAAGAACATCACGCATGCGGCATACCGGGTTGCCAATATCGCTATAGAGGTAGAGTAAAAGAATGATTTATAAAGTTATTATGCTTTTAATAGAATTAGAGGAGGGCAACAATAAATAACTCAAAAGGAAGTTAGTTTTAAATTAAAATTATATTGAAATGAAGTGAATATTAATTCTATTAAGGAGAGTATGATGAGAGTGACAAAATTGTCATCCATTTTATTGGGGCTATCGTTACTAACGACGGTTGCTTTTGCTGGAGTGTCAGGTGATAAAATCAAAAAGATGGATATATGGGGTGAAGAAGGCGCTCAGGAATTTGGTAAAGTGATTGAGTTTGTTCGATCAACGGCGCCATTTATTGATCTTTCACAAGTGGATGCAAAGGTAATGGTTGCTGCATATGGTGAGTTGAGAAATCAAGATAACCTTGGTGGTGCATTAGGTGTGCTTCAGCGAGTGTTACGTTCGTACCAAACTAAATCTGTAGGACTTCCAAAGATTCTTCCTGCAGGCTTGGTTGCTCAGTGTATGAGTGTATTTGAAAGTTTATCTGCAGATCAAATAGGTAGAATGCAGAATGTTGCTTCATTGATTAATCGTGTCATTCAAGATGAAGCGGTTGTTAACAATGAACAATTAGCTGCAATGGTAGATAAATATCCATCATACTTTTCTTACTTAGCTAATAATGTTTATCGTGGTTTTTTCCAAAACAATGATGGCGCAAAATTTTCTATCCGTGCTGACGGTTCTGTTGCTCAAGCAGCAGATGATAATCTCTCTACTATAGGATATGCAATGACTTCACCTGATGCTGCTAATGGAACTGACTCTGTAAGCTCCTTTAGTATTACTGGTGGTACCAATAACAACCTTGAAACTAGTCAGGCAGCGCAGGCAGCGACTGTGGTAATTACTGGACAAACAAATGCAAGTACAGCGACTCAAGGGCCAGCTGTGAGTATTACTGGTGGTACCAATAGTGGTGGTGGTACGGCATCTCAAGGTGCTTTAGAAATTAGCAAAGGGGGTGCTACTTATGCTCTTTATACTACAGATGCGATATTTGTTGGTGGTGGCTCTGGGCTAGCATTGGCAGATGGTTCAGTTTCTGCACCTTCTTTGTCATTTACTAATGATACCGATACTGGACTATACTTAGACAATCCCGGTGGAGCCAAAGAACTTGGTGTAACTCAAGGGGGAGTGCAGCGTGCTTCTTTTGCTGCAACTACAGCTGTTAATGCAGTAACAGCATTAAACTTAAATGCAGCAGCCTCTCAAGGTTCTGTAACTATTGGTAGTTCTGATGGTGGGGCGATTTCTACTGATTCTGGAACAAGTTTAACGACTATTCAAAATGCATCAACAACAACTGAAGCTATTTTAATTCAATCTACTGGTGTGGTTGCAACAGCCGATGAGGGTATTCACCTTCATAGTACTAATGCGACAAGTACAAATGCTATTCACTTAGAAGCAGATGATGGTGGAATTGCAATTACTAATGCTGGAGCAGCAAAAGATATTGTAATTGATTCTACAGCAGGTTCAGT
>Ga0233413_10000493_pt1 | contig 18864 bp, 18 predicted proteins | sample Na_anoxic_6_MG_FD_189019 | JGI IMG/M metagenome (GOLD analysis project Ga0233413, IMG submission 189019) | Seawater microbial communities from Saanich Inlet, British Columbia, Canada - Na_anoxic_6_MG | ecosystem: Environmental > Aquatic > Marine > Inlet | place: Canada: British Columbia...
TACGTTCAGCACTTCATCAACATCCAGTTCTCTGCCGTATCCCTGATAAGCGACACTAGAATCAATGAATCTGTCACAGATAACAACCTTTCCTTCATCAAGGGCCGGCAGGATGTTTTCCGCAACGTTCTGCGACCTGGAAGCCGCATACAGAAGCATTTCAGATACCCTGTCCATTTCCGTATTCTTGGCATCCAGCACTAAGTGCCGTATTTTTTCCCCAATTTTCGTTCCTCCCGGCTCCCTTAGCATCACCGGTTGAATATTTTTATTAATAAAATACTTTTTAATGCCCTGGACCTGTGTAGTCTTTCCAGACCCGTCAAGTCCCTCAACTGATATAAATAGTCCGTTTTTCATGTTTGCTCCAACACGGGTATTTTATTGCTTTCAATCCCCAAAACAGTTCCGCCCGCATTCATTATCTTCTTTATGTAATTAACAGCATATCCGCTTATAATTTCTCCGGGGCATATCAATGGTGTGCCCGGCGGATAAGATACTATTATTGTACCACAAATACATCCTTCAGCCATGTCCAAGGGCACTGGTTCTTTCTTCATTTTGTGTGCATCTGCAATAGGTATTTTAATTTCCGGGAGGCCGGGTACATCCGGGTTGTTTACTGTCTTTTGAGATTTGCCGAGGGTTTTTAATGCATTGGATAACATTCTGAAATCGTTTTTTTTATTCTGCGGCGTCGCAATGCATATGATTTTGGAAAAATCCGCGGCCTCAATATCAATATGAAATTTTTCATGAAGAATCCCGGCAGCTTCAAATCCATTGACACTGGTTTCGATTACAATTCTGGAATAATCATCATTTTTTATAATACTGCAGGCTGTATCCGATTCAACGGTTTCTTTAAAAGCTTGTATGTCCTTATTTAATTTTCCATACATGTTTTTGCCTTTTTGACTGAAGAACCGCACAGCTTTTTCCATAGATGCCAGCAGAGGATAAGACGGGCTTGTTGTTCCCAGCATATTTACTGAATCTCTTATTACATTAACATCAATTAATTTCGAACAAATATGCAGAACCGCCCCCTGGTTATACACGGGAAGCGTCTTGTGAAGGCTGTGGCATACAATGTCCGCTCCGCAGTTTATACCGCTGAGATTTTCCAGTCCTGCAAAAGCAAAATGAGATCCGTGAGCTTCATCAACTATCAGGAACATATCATTCGAATGTGTAATTTTAGCGATTTTAGAAATATCGGCAGTTTTCCCATAGTAGTTGGGAGATGTAATCATTACAGCGCAGGCATCAGGATTTCTCTCGATAGCTCCTGCAACATTTTTAGGAGAGGCCGGAACCGACATACCGTTTATATATTCAGTTGTTATAAAAATAACTTCAACTCCAAATAGAATGGCTCCGTTTACGGCACTGATATGACAATCCCTTGACAGCAGAATTTTCCCTCCTTTTAACGCTACATATTTCATAATTGCATGTATGCCTGACGTTGTCCCATTTGTGAGGTAGAAGGCAGTCTTTGAACCATATATGGCTGCTGTGCCTGCTATGGATTCTTTTATAATGCCTTCCGGCTTTTTGATATTGTCTGCTCCGGGAATTTCCGTGATGTCATACGAAGCATACCGCCTGATATTAAGACGGTGTGAGAAACGGCCGTATTTATGGCCGGGCATATGAAAACTTACAGGATGATTTTTTTTGTTTTTAGCAAGAAACCGGTTGATGGGTTCATTCAGGTTTATTTTTCTCATATATTATCCTGAGGCCTTCAAGCGTGAGCAATCCGTTTAATTCGTCGATTTCATTAGTTTCTTCAGTTACCATCCGGGCAAGGCCACCTGTAGCGATGACTTTTATTTCTTTCCTGTCATCTCCGCTCTCAACCATTTCATTTTTGATTTTTTTAACAAGATATTCTATTTTACCGACATTTCCATAAACAATTCCCGACTGCATGCTGTCAACTGTATTTGTTCCAAGGACATGCTTTGGTTTCGCAATCTGTATCCTGGGCAATTTTGCGGCTTTTTGCGTCAGGGCATCTGCGGATACCTGTATGCCAGGGCATATAACTACCCCAAGGAATTCACCGCGGCTATTGACCGCGCTTAGCTTAGTGGCAGTTCCAAAATCAACTATTATAACAGGGCTTTTGTATAAATTGTATGCTGCAACGGCACCCACTATAAGATCTGCACCAAGTTCCCTTGGATTGTCGATTTTAATATTGAGGCCGGTTTTTATTCCCGGTTCAATCAATATGGGTTTTGTATTGAAGAATTTTCTGATAGCGTGTCTAAGTGAATACATTACATTTGGAGCTACGCTTGAGATTATAACATCATTTACTCGATCTGCAGTAAGCCCTGCATTTTGAAACATACTAAGGAAAAACACACCGAATTCATCGCTTGTTCTCTCTTTATTCGTGGCAAGTCGCCATACATGGAGAAGTTTTTTCCCTTCGTAAAGCCCTGCTACGATATTGGTGTTTCCTACATCTATTGCAAGCAACATAACATACCTACACTTTCAGGCTTTTAATTTCCTCTATCTCAAGGCGGATTTCTTTTTCAATCCTGCGAATATCGCCTTTAATTTCCTCTATGGTCTCTATACCCGGATTTTTGGAATATCTGCTTCGCTTGGAACTAAAGTTCTTCTTTTTATAGTTTTTGTTTTTATAATAATTCTTATTGCTTTTGTAATTCTCGCTTTTGTCGCTTTTACCACTTTCACTCTTTGTATTGCTGGTATTTTGGCTTGGTTTCTTGTTTTGGGGGCTGTAATTCGTTTTTTTACTTTGGCTGCTGGGCTTTTTATATTTATTATAGTTGCTTTTCTTATTAGTCCCGCCGCTGCTGTTAGAGTTTTTCTTAGTAGTATTGATATTTTTCTGATTAACATTGTTGTTTTCCTGCGTCATTTGTACTCCTTTCAAATGTATCCCATGATACCCCTTACAGATATCTCTCCTGAATTATAAGTAACTGTCTCCCCGTTATTACCGGTTACAACCAGCCTGCCCTTCTCGTCAATTCCTTCTGCAAGGGCTTTTATCTCAGACCCATTTTTTATTATCTTTATCATTTTTCCATCCGTGACGGAATATTTTTTCCATCTTTTCGCAATTTCATCCATTGCACCGGCTTTTACAAGCCCATATATCTCCTGCATATTATAACACAATGAAGATATGATTTCTGTTCTTCGGATTTTTCGCCCTGTTTCAGATAATACAGAAGTTGCGATTTTGGAAACTTCAGGGGAGAAATCCTCATCCTTCTGTAAAACATTTATTCCAATCCCCACTATGATATAATCAATAGCTCCCGTCTCACAGCTCATTTCAGACAGTATTCCGCATACCTTCTTTTTATTGGTAATAATGTCGTTCGGCCACTTAATGCCCGCTTTCAGGCCACAGGTTTGTTCAAGGGTTTTACATACGGCTGTTGCAGCCGCAACCGTAAAAATCAATGCGTTTTCGGGCGTCATTCCGGGTTTTAATATAAACGAACACCAAGCGCCTTTGTTATTGTCTGATTCAAACGACTTACCCAGCCTGCCACGGCCTGATTCCTGATTTTCTGCGGTTACCAGCATGAACTCATCCATGTTATCCCTGGCTGTTTCTTTTGCTAGATTGTTCGTTGACCCAACGGTTTTTCTAAAAACAAAAGGCATACCGGGCTCCAGATGTCTTCCAAGTTCATATTTATTAAGTATATCGGAGGGGGTTAAACTGTATCCCTTTCCGCCTCTGCTTATAATTTTATACCCTTCGGAAATTAAAGCTTTGACATGTTTCCAAACCGCGGTCCTTGAAACTCCGAGGATACGGCTCAATTCCTGTCCGGAAACCGCACTCCCTTCATTTTTATATAGAATGTCGAGGATTTTATTTTTCATTTACCGGGTTCCTGATGATGTACTTTTTACCTTCTGCGCCGAAAATCGTATAATCGTCGGACTGCCATTCAATTGAAGCTTTCCAATTGCGTTGAAGCACATCAAGATATCCATATAGGGCTTTGTCGTAAAAGTTCTCATCTTTGTCTTCAAATTCCGCTTTCATTTTATGAACATAAAGTTCTTCGGAATCATCATAGAGAACAGGCACATCGCGTGTTTTATCAAGTATTCCAATGTATTCGCTGCTGACCGTAAATGTGATGAGATAGCATGGTTTTCTATATGTGCCAAAAATATAATTCTCGGCATGTACTACTGATTCATTGAACCATTCCCTGTTGCCCGTATCCAGATATGTTTCCTCAGCTACAAGAAGTCTGCCTTTGGGTATGTCAAGTTTTAGGCAGGAAAGGTTGTTGTCCTGATATTTCACCATATTATCTTTAGGTGATATTAACGCTCTTATTGCCCTAATCGGATGCTCTTTTTCTGCAAGGACTTCATCTCCGTATATTGAAAGCTTCAAACCGCATTCAGCGGTTTCCTCAGCGTCATTTCTATTAATGTAAAAATAAGCTATCATATCAGTCCCCGATTATTTGTTTATAATCGCATCGGTTATTCTTGCCGCGCTTTTCATCTGCCTTACATCATGCACCCTGATGATATCGGCCCCGTTCATGATTGAAGCCGATGCTACTGAAGCTATTGTTTCGAGACTTTCCTCGGATCCGCTTTTTACAACACTGGAATAAAGGCTTTTCCCTGACGGTCCTACCATAACGGGCACTCCAAGTGATTTGATTTCCCTTAGCTTCCTGATTATCTGAAGATTCTGTTCCATTGTTTTGCCAAATCCCAGCCCTGGATCAGCTATTATCCTGTTAATGCCAATTCCTGCACCTTGGCAAATTTCAATACTCTTCCTTAATCTAGATATTATTTTACCCATGATGTCGCCATGCATTCTCTGTGAAGTATTATGCATAAGTATGATTCCCGCTTTATATGAAGCTACGACTTTAGCTAAATCAGGGTCTTTCTCAATGGCCCATATGTCATTAATAATATCAGCACCGGCAGACAGCATCTTTTTTGCAGCTTCCGCTTTTGAAACATCGGTGCATATGGGTGTGTTGTGGGTTTTCCTGATTTTTTCAATTATACCTGCAGAACATGATACAGAATCCTCTTCTTCAATTGCCGGGGAACAGGTTATATCAAGTATATCAGCACCTTCTGAAATAATTTCCTCAGCCCTGGCCAACACTTCGCCTTCATCATTTTTCGGAAAAATCTCAAGGACACCCATGACAACTGTACGCCTGCCGATTGGAATCCTCTTATCCCTGCAGAGGATACTTGATCTGCCCATGCTGTCAATCCTTAGAAGGAAATCCAATGCATCGGCTATTTCCCTGGTATTTCTTGTTCTCAGCCTTAACCTGGCAGAAAGCCTTTCCATGGTGCTTCTTGACCCTGCAATTATAACGTCGCTCTTGGTTACCGACCTATCGTAAACCCCCTTGTTATATACAGCGTTCCCACCCATTTCAAGAGTATCATTTTTCATTATTATTGCATCAATAGCAGCGACATTATCAAACTTAATGGTAAGGAAATCAGATTTACTTGCAAGCCAGTCAACTTTACCCTCCTCAGCGCCTATAGCTGTTATGTGTTCGGCCGCTTCCTTAAGATTATTTAAAACCAGTATTCTTGCATTACCGTTCATTGGCCACCTCCGAATATTATTCTATATAAATCGCAAACATCATCTTCATTAACCGATTTGGGATTGAGCTTTGCACTTCCCTGTCCCATTGCTAGATTTGCATATGTCCTGCACTCCTCGTCGCTAAGAACGGGGTTCTCATCCAATCCCAGAGAAAAATAACTGCCGGCCTCATCAATACTGTCAAACCCAAGTAATTCTAAGACCTTTTCAGTCTTTTCGGGCAGTTCGCTTTTATTCAGCCTCATATATTCAGCTAAAATCATCGCATTCGACCGACCGTGGCTGATTCCTTTGAAATATGTCAGCGAATAACCCATTGAGTGCATAAGGGTAGTGCCAGTATGGCTAATTGCTATTCCACCCAAACATGAGGCGTACATTAGTTTCTCACGTACATCTTCTGTTATGTTTCCTATGGTTATATCACCCTTGCATTCTGCAAATACCTTAATTCCTTCAAGGGCGACTGCATCGTTCAAGGGGGTGCTTCTTAAAGAATAATAGCTTTCCATCAGATGTGAAAATGCATCAAAGGCCGTATCAACAGTTTTTAAGTATGGAAGGCTATATGTATAGCGTGGATCTGCAAAGGCAACCTTTGGAAAGCTCCAAGGGCTCGTGAAACTTTTTTTGGTTTTCATGGATGGAATTGTTAACACTGAGTATGGAGTAACCTCGCTGCCGGTTCCGGAAGTGGTCGGCACTGCAATAATGGGGATAAATGGGTTTTCAAATTTCTTCCCAAGTAATTCAATCGGCTCAATATCATTGGTGCATAATGCAGCGATGGCTTTTGCCGCATCAAGAGGAGAACCCCCTCCGACTGCTACTATAAAATCCGCACCGCATTCTTTTGCATACACCGCTCCCATTGCCACGTTGTCAAGGTTCGGATTATTTTCCACCTTGTCAAATATATCAAAGCTTATTTTCTGATCAGTCAAGACATCCAGGATATCATCAAGGGCACCGCTTAAACGGGCGCTGTTCTTTCCCGTTACAAGCAACGCTTTTCTGCCAAGCTTAAAATCTTCGCTGTTATCTTTTATGACGCCGGAACCAAATTTTAGGTTAACCGGCATATTGAACTTGAATTTCATTTATTCCCCAACCCATATGCCGCCTGTAGAGTTTCCTATTGCATGTAATACAATCCATTGTAGATTATGTAGCATACGGTTTCCGTTATGATTCCCCTTCCGTCGCCCCTTGGAATCAACAAATGGTGATCTTTTTCAATCAATTCACCATTCTTGAGTTCCCTTCCGGATGTCAGGTCGGAAATTCCTTCATTATGTTCATTTCCAATTACCCTTGCAGTACCACTCCGGAGGATGACTTCGCCTGTGTCGGACGCCAGGACCCTTATACCTGGATCCACTTTCACGACCTGCCATACTGTTCCGTCAGACAGGTTTCTTACCGTATTGTCCATGAAATCGACACGTTTTTTTGAATCGTCCACATCGTTTTGAAGAGCACCTGTCTGTACCTCAAGATTATTAATCCTGGTAAGAGTGTTGCTGTCAACGGTTCCGCCCGTAGTTCCACCCGAAGATATCTGGCTTATCCTTACGTTCAATTCGTTGAATTTAGAATCAACATAATCCACACTGGCAAGTACAATGTCAGACCCGGCTGCAATTCTGGCATATCCAGCCAAAAGGATTACAATTGCAAAGATCACTGTCAGCACCGTATTGGTTTTTAATTTCATCTTTTGTTCCTCCCGGTTATTATCGTATGTGTTCTTATGAATTTTTCTTATAATCTGCTTATTTGTTTTTATTATATATTCCCGTCCCTAGACGGTCAATGATTACACCTGCAGCAGGTAGTTGCTTATCTTTGTCACTTTCCCGTTTCTTAGATATACCCGAGGAATTCTCATTCCTATCCTGCAGATGATTTCGTAATTAATGGTGCCGTTAAGTGCCGCTATGTCACCTGCTGTTATTTCACCATCAAAAAGAATTGCATCATCCCCGGCTTTTATAGGTTTTTCCAGGCCGGTTATATCAGCCATGCACATATCCATGCAGATATTACCAACAACCGGCACGTTTTCCCCTTCGATTAACATATGGGCTTTTCCAGACAAAATTCTTGAATAACCGTCCGCATATCCGCATGCGATTGTAGCGATTTTTGTTTCTCTTTTTGTCACATATCTATTGCCGTAGCTTACCGGCATCCCCGCCGGAATGGTTTTTACTTTTATTATTTTAGCTTTGAAAGTCATTGCCGCCTTCAGATTCATTGTACTGGATTGTTTTGTATGTCCTGACGGGTAAAGCCCATATAAAAAAAGTCCGGTCCTGACCATATCCATGGCCTTGCATGCATGCAGAAGGGTTCCGCCGCTGTTATTCGTATGACAGATGCCGGTGTTGAGTCCCTTTTCCCTTAATTTATCCAGCATTTCTGTAAATCTAGAATATTGTTTATTAGTATAGTCCATATTTTCTTCATCAGCGGTAGAGTAATGAGTGAAAGTCCCATGAATATCAAGCCCTTCCAGGCTGTATGCATTGAATATCGCCTCTTCATCAGTAAAATGAAATCCAATCCTGTTCATCCCTGTATCTATTTTAAGATGGACTTTTATTTTTCTGCCTTTTGCTTTTGCTTCATCTGAGAGCTTCTTCGCTATATCACTGTCAAAAACTGACACTGTAATATCGTTTTTTACTATTTCCTTCATGCGTCCTACATCAGTATATCCAAGAACAAGCAAAGGCGTTGTGATTTTCTGTTCGCGTAGCTGTATTGCTTCATCAAGGGTGGCTACGGACAGCATATCTATATCGTTTTCGCTTAAAACTTTAGCTGTCATAACAGCGCCATGACCATAACCGTCTGCTTTAATAACCCCGTTTATCTTTACATTCGGACCAAGGTGTTTCCTTATTTCATTCAGGTTGTTCACAATGCTGTCGAGATTTATCTCAACCCATGCCCTGCCAGGCATATTCTCCATGTCATGCTCCTGTTATGTTTTTCATAACCCAGGGAATTTCAGTTATGATATCCCCAGCCTTCATACTGTACTCTCCGTATTTAACGGAAGCCCTGTTGCCCGCAGCCCCATGTATGTAAGCAGCTGTTGCAGCTGCTTCTGCCGGATCAGCAATTATCGCACTGCATGATGCGATGATTCCGCACAGCACATCGCCGCTTCCGGCCGTTGACATCCCCGGATTCCCGGTAGTATTGATAAAAACCCTGGCACCATCTGTAACTACTGTCCTGTGTCCTTTTAATAATACTATCACACCATGCTCTCTGGCAAACTCAGAAGCAGTCTTAATCCTGCTTCCCTGTATTTCTTCAATGGTTTTCCCAGAAAGACGCGACATCTCCCCCGGATGGGGTGTAAATATCGTATTAGGTTTTGCCTTTTTTACTATCTTCAAATTATTTGCAAGATCATTGAGTGTCTGTGCATCAGTTATAACGGGAACATTTGTTGAATCTACAATTTCAGAAAATATATCATGTGAATCAGATTCTGGCGAAAGTCCCGGACCAATTACAACCGCAGTCTTATTCTTTAATGCTTTTCTAATATCATCTATCCCGATTGATGATACGTAGGGTAACCCGCCGTCTTTAATCGGTAAAGATATTGCCTCTCTGACCAGAAGGTCATATTCAAATATTTTACTAACGGGAACCGCACAATAAACCAACCCGCTTCCACTTCTTAGACATGATTCCGCACACAATCCGGTTGCACCCGTCATGCCCGGGCTTCCGGTCACAAGAAGAACTCTTCCATAATTCCCTTTTGAGCTGATTTTTTCCCTGGGCTTTATCCTTTCACGTATGAACGCCGAATCGACCGCTATAAATTCCTGTTCCTCCGGCGAATATGATTCATTCGGGATTCCAATGTCTGCCACAACAATTTTTCCTGAATATATGCATCCGGGCTGACTTACCAAAGAAACCTTAACCTTCCCGAAAGTTACAGTTATATCCGCTTTCACTGCGTAATCATATGGTATCCCTTCGTCTGAATACAGTCCCGAAGGAACATCCACGGAAATAATGTATTTTGCACGGTTGTTAAGAAGAAGGATTATTTTTTTATAAATTCCATCAATACTCCTGCTTAGTCCTATGCCGAACAGCGCATCGACTGCAACATCATAGTTTTCGGGATTTATAAAGTTTATGTCATTAAAAATGGTGATTCCGGCATCAATGGCCAGCTGTGCATAGTATAAAGCATCGCCTTTTAATTGAGTAATAGAGCACGCTGAAAAGACAGATACGTTTATATTATTTTCATTTAATATTACGGCTGTTGCCCAACCATCTCCGCCATTGTTTCCAGGTCCGCAGAAAATGACTGTTGAAAAATTGTTTTTTCCCGCTGCCATACCCATGACTTCACCCGCTACAGAAGATGCAGCATTGTACATAAGAGCTCTGCCGGGGATTCCCTGCACCTCAATGGTGTTTTTATCTGCATCCTGCATTTGTGAAATAGATACCAGTTCCATAGATGAATTATATCATAGCACTATAACGTAGAGATATAATTGGAAACAGCCCAATCGTCTCCTGTGAAGTACCGAGGCGACCACCAGTACGGATACAGGTTCCTGTACCTCCGCCCGGCGAATCTACTGTCTATCAGAATGACGAAACCCGTATCTGTCTCACTCCTTATGACCCTTCCTGCTGCTTGCAGCACCCTGTTAAGGCCCGGATATGTATATGCATAATCAAAGCCCCTGCCGTTGGCTTCATCATAATAGCTGCGGATCATCTCTCTTTCAGGATTTACCGTGGGAAGTCCTGTTCCGATTACTGCAACGCCTGACAGTTTATCCCCTGCCAGATCTATCCCTTCCCCGAAGATGCCTCCCATAACAGCGAAAGCAGCTAGTGTCTTTTCGCCGTGATTGTCAAAACGTTGAAGGAATGCCTCCCTTTCAATTTCGTCCATCCCGGGCTCCTGGACCAGCACTTCCATATCGCCGCAGATTTGTTCAAATGTTGCAAGCACATCCCTAAGGTACTTGTATGATGGAAAGTATGCAATATAATTGCCGGTTCTGGTTTTAAAGGAATCTCGAAGAACAAAAGCTATGTCATCATAAGACAGATCCCTATCCCTATATTTCGTGCTTATCCGTCCTTCTACTGCAACTTTAAGGTTTTCATCAGGAAATGGCGAAGGCAGCGAAATACTTCTGTCCTCTTCCCTTCCCCCTAGGATACTCTTATAGTACCGCGCAGGTTCAAGGGTGGCACTGAACAGTATTGAGCTTCTACCCTTGTCCATGGACTTTCCGAGGAGAAATGAAGGGTCCAGGCACATAAGCTTAACCCGTATGTTACTGCTTTTTAAGATGAAAAATGTTGCATATCTTTCATCATACATTTCTGAAACCTTACAGAAGAATAGTAGGTTGAAATACAAATCCATGAAAATGGTGTTGTATTCATCCTCCATATCGTGGTCAATATACTTCTCCATTATCGCTGCGCACCGCTTGCAGGCTGTTACTAGTTTTCCCGGGATATCCCGTGAACTGTCGTATGCGGTTCCCTTCGTGTCCTCGAATTTTTCCTTTTTTATCAATAAGAGCTCTTTATTAATTTTCTCCAGCCGTTTTTTAAGATCATCCCACTTCGGATCTGTGCTGCGTTTAAGGTCCATTATGATGCGTTTGTCAATTTCACATGAGAACATGTCCCTGCCCCTGTCTACCAGGTTATGAGCCTCATCAATTAAAAAGCAGTATTTTTCTTTAACGTCGTCGAAGAATCTTAAAAGCTTAACCCTCGGGTCGAATAAATAGTTGTAGTCGCCGATTATCATGTCGCAGTAAAGCGATGCATCAAGGGCAAGTTCGAACGGACATATATTGTATAGGTCCGCGTACTTTCTAATGATTACCCTGTCCAAGAACTGATTATTCAGGATATCTTTTACGGCCTTTGGAGCCCTCTCATAATAGTTATGTGCCCTGTCGCAGAAATCAGGGTCGCAGTTGCGTTTTTCCAAAGGGCAGACTTTATCTTTTGCCGTTAAAACCACTATCCTTAGATTAAGGCCGGCATTGCTCAGTTTTTTATAATTCTCTACAGCTATTCCGGCGGTAACTGTTTTTGCAGTCAGGTAGAAAATCCTGTCTATGAGCCCTTCGCCAAGCGCTTTAACCGCAGGGAACATCGCCGCCATGGTTTTCCCTATCCCGGTCGGGGCCTGGGTAAAGAGTCGTGTTTTATCCCTGATTGATATATAGGATTTCTCCGCCATTTCCCTTTGCCCCATCCTATAGTTTGAAAAAGGAAACGAAAGATTCCTGATGCTCAGGTCTCTTATAATTTCCCACTTGCGGACCTGGGTCATCCAATCCAAATAACCGATGGCATATTCTATGTATATTTTTTCTAAATCTTCAAGTTCGTAATACCGGCTGAACTCCCTCTGTTCCTTTGAGTCACGGTTAATATATACAAGTCTGATTTGAACTGAATTCTGGGTATTGTTTTTTAAATATATATAACCGTAGCATATTGCTTGTCCCCAATGTTCCGGGAACTCATCCATACCTATTTCGTTAATGTCTTTTCCTGTTGATTTTACTTCGTAAATGCAAAGCGAACCATTCTCTGACAAAAGGCCGTCTATCCGGCCCGAGACTATCAGGATAACATCATCATTTGCAATTTCGTCCTTCAAAAAAACTTCCCGGCTAAATGACTCGTCACCATGCTTTTTTTTCATTTCCTTTTGAAATTCAGAGTGCAGGGCTGTACCCTCCCATGCAGCATCCGCTAGTACGGAAGAACGGCCTTTCTCAATATGACCTTTGTTAATGCTGAAACTGACAAGTTCCCTTACAGAAGCTCTGACCCTCTTTTTTTCCATAAACACCCTCAAACATATGTTCTCTTACCATTATACACCATGCCTGAACATTTGTCCCTAGGGACAAATGTTCACCTGAGGATAATTTCTATAACGTAGATTTACGTTGAATCAATAAGATTTTATTATCAATGGAATGTGGCTACCGGTATATGGAGCCGCATTGAAAGATGAGTAATATTCGATGGTTGAAAATCCCGCTTCTAAAAACATATTGTGCAGATCGTCTTTTACCAATGGATACAGATTAATCCTATTTTTGATTACTCTTCCAGTTTCCTTTAACGTCAACTCGGTGTCAAAGCCAATTCTACCTGTACCCAGGGTATATGTCCTTTTGAATTTTATTGCTTTGTTGTCAATTAAAGGAAGGGTTGATATGCCATTCTTAAGAATATGCTCATAATTCAGAATCTGCAGTAAGAATATTCCGTTATCCTTTAGTACTTTTTTTATTCCAGATATCATTTTATAAATTATATCTCTGTCGGGCAGGTGAACAAGTGTGTTTCCGAAACAAACGACCGCATCAAATTGATTGTTTTTATAGACTTGGTCAACTAACGTCATATCTAAAACACTGAATTCAATCTTAGGGGAAGGATATTTCGCCTTGGCAAGTTTTATCATGGGTTCATCCAAGTCAATTGCTTCAATCTTATGGATATGATCAGATTCTGCTATAGCTGCAGATAATTCTCCCGTTGCACAGCCAATATCAAGAATATATGCATTTTTTATATTTTTGATATTATCCAAGACAAAGCTGCACTTAGCTGGCTTGAGCGGAAAGATATTCTCATAATATTCAGCTATACTGTCATAAAAATCCATTACTGCTGTTCCATGGCCCCGAAGTAGGCTTTATAAACCTCTGGATTTGCTTTCTTTAGATTCACCGGACGTCTGTTAGAATTTGTCCATGCGTGTGAAGTTTTACCGGTTGCAAGTAATGTTCCTTTTTCCTTTTTTTTCACATTGTAGGCAACCGTCATTCTTACCGGAGTCATTTTTTCAACCCATGCCTCAATAATAACCGTATCTCCGTAATGTGCAGGGCTGATAAATTTACATTCCAATCCAATTAATGGAAGCATGAGGCCTTTATTTTCACATTCAGCGTAAGACATTCCTATCGACTTGCCGAATTCAGTCCTTGCTGCCTCAAACCAAACTGCATATACTGAGTGGTGCACTATTCCCATTTGGTCAGTTTCTGCGTATCTTACTATTATTTCAGTGGTTGTTTTCATTAGGCGGTCTCCCAGTTATGGTAAATATTCTGTACATCGTCGTTGTCTTCAAGTAAATCAATGAGTTTTTCCATCGTTGAGGAATGCTTTTCATCAAGCTTTACCATAGTCTGTGGAACCATCTGCAATTGTGCCTCCAGGAACTCGTAACCGGTATTTTCCAATTCTTCGCGAACATGTGAGAAATCACTAACGGTCGTAAGTATTTCGAAATATTCTTCTTCTGTTACTACATCATCTGCCCCGGCTTCAAGTGCAGCCATCATGACCGTGTCTTCATCAAGTCCGTCCTTTTTCTCAATTATAATAATTCCTTTTCTGTCAAACATATACGAAACACATCCGGATGTCCCGAGGTTCCCGCCGAATTTATCGAAAATGTGGCGTATGTCTGCAGCAGTTCTGTTTTTATTATCAGTCATTGATTCAACAATAACCGCAACACCTGACGGTCCATATCCTTCATAAATCATTTCATCATAATTTTCACCGGAGGCTGCGCCGCTTGCTTTTTTAATGCTTCTTGCAATAGTATCATTAGGCATATTGGCTGCTTTGGCTTTTGCAATTACGTCCTTTAGTTTAGAATTGCCCTCAGGATCAGGTCCGCCCTGCCTTACCGCTACATAAAGCTCTCTACCGATTTTTGTGAATATCTTGCCTCGTTTGGCATCGCTTCTTTCCTTCTTATGTTTTATATTGGCCCACTTTGAATGCCCTGCCATTTCTATTCCTCCGCTTCAATGTATCTTTCCCCGGCTTTCTCAATCTCAGCCGTGGCATTTGTTAAGTCCGTTATTATAGTTTTAAATGAATCTGACTCCGTTCCGGGAATCAGCGTACTTATTATAACATGACTTGCATATTCTTCATTTATCACATCGTATCTGCATTTATCAATATGATTCTTAATTTTACCAAGGTAATGATACTCCGTTTTTATCTTAATGATATCTCCCGGTACATATCTTGCCATCCCTGCCAATGCCAGGCAATCGGATGCGCTTTTTGAATAAGCCCTGACTAATCCACCGGTTCCTAGTTTAGTTCCTCCGAAATAGCGTGTTACAACTATGATTGTGTCTGTAAGGCCATTGCCCTGGATAACATCAAGGATAGGCAGTCCCGCTGTGCCATGTGGTTCCCCGTCATCTGAATATCTTGCAGCAGACACTTTCTTTCCAATCACGTATGCATACGTATGGTGCGATGCTTCCCGGTAATGGGATTTTATCTCATCAATAAACGTCCTTGCTTCATCTTCACAATTAACACTACCTGCCTCTGCAATGAATCGGGATTTTTTTTCAACAATTTCGTTTGATGTTCTATTTTTAATACTTGTATATTCGACCGGCATTATTTGTGTCCGGTGGATCCAAATCCACCGCCCCTATTATTCCCGATATCGGCAACATCGCCGGTTTCTTCAAATTCAATTATCGGAACTCTTGCAAGGACAAACTGGGCTATCCTGTCCCCTCTGTATATTTCATAGGTTCCTTCCCCGCCATTGCCTTTTTCCAAGGTTTTCTTTTCACCAGCGGTTTCCAGCCTTGAAACATTACTCATGATAATACCTATTTCATCCCTGTATCCGCTGTCAATCGTCCCAGGGGAATTGGAAAGGCGAAGTTTCGTTCTATAGGAAATGCCGCTTCTCGGTCTTACCTGTATTTCAAACCCTTCGGGAATCGCCACTTTAAGACCTGTGGGAACAAGAACCGTTGCCCCCGGTTCTATTATAGTATTCTCAGCTGCATAAACATCCATTCCCGCATCACCGTGATTAGCATAAGCGGGAACAATAGCATTATCCCTGCATTTTTCTATATATACCTTAACCTTGTCTTTCAAATTAACCTCCGGTCCCTATTATTTTTAATAAAACCCCCATGGGGGTTAATTAAAAAGTTTGCAAAAGAAAACCGCCTGTACAGCGGTTTAATTCATCATCTGTACGGATTTCGTAATTGCTTAAGTTCCGTTTCTTTCTCTACCAGCTTTATTTTCAAATCTGCTCTTTGTTCTTCAAGCCTGGTGTTTTTCTGCTGGAAGGTGCTCATCTTATTCTGTGCCTCGCGAAGTTTCTTTTCAATCTCATTCATCCTGGTTTTCTGTTGATTAGCCTTATCGCGCTCTTTGAAATAATCGTCAGCTATATTTACTGACGTTAAAACAGAAGCCATGACAGTGCTGAGATTATTCTCACCCGCCTCAATCATGTTATTCATCACTTTATCAACATAGTGCCCGATTTTTTGGATATACTCTTCCGACTCAGTGCCGACTATATGATAATCTTTACCGGCAATCCTGATTGTAACCGTATTCATAGAATCACTCCCAGACATATTTTCACATATATTATATAACAACCCTATTTTAAAGTACACAACCCTAAAAGTGGAGTGTCATCCCTCGGGTGTTGTTAAACACTATATTTATTCTAACAGAGATGATTTTTCGTCAGGCAAGGCTTTCGAACAGCTGCGTAAGCGCCAGGTAGATGCAGACATTCGAGGTAGTTCTAAGAGGGGAAATTTGACTTAAGTCGAGGCTTGGAAAGCCTGGTTTGAACGCACATATATAGATACGTAAGTGAAAACCATGGCTTAACCAAATGAAGCAAGTCAGACTTGCAGATAAAAAAGCCACCGGATGATATAAATCAAATCCGGTGGCTGATTATCTAATATGTCTGACGTTTAAGTCAAATTAACCTCTTAGAATTTGCAGGGGCAGATTACCGAGCCATACTGCTCCTTAGCTTCCAGCAGACGCTTAGTCTGATTTGCAAGCTGTGCTGTGAATTCTTCAGGCATTTCAACTTTGCTATAGATGGCGTTCATTCTTTCCATTTTATCAAGATACTTGTCAACTCTAACGGAGAACTGTTGGTTGTATTCATCTTCAGTGTAATCATAGTCGAGATTATCTTTAAAGAGTCTTTTCAGATCTTCATGTTTAGGAATGAATCCAACTGGTGTTTTCAGTGCGTCGAATTCCCCGTTAACCCTTCCGTCAGCCCAGAGAATCCAGATTTTTTTATCAAGCATGCCATTGCACCATTTGCCGTTTTCATCTTTAAGAAAATAGTTGGTTGCGTAAACTTTAGTTTCCTTTTCAATTCCGTTATTAAAATCAAGATAATTCTTGATATATGTTCCGAGCGGAATTGCGATGAAGTCCAGGTTAGCCATGGGATTAAATACCCTGACACCTTCGGCTCCGAGAGTAGCCGCTGTGGTTTCGGATTCGATTGTAGCACCAATCATAACACCATGAGCCCAATCAAGTGCTTCTGCAACAGGAACAGTAGTATCTGAATCCCTGCCGCCGAATACAAGCGCTTCTGTTTCAACGCCTTCGGGAGCATCAGCTAATGCATCTGCATTATCAAGTTCGCTGATTCTTACTGTGTAACGTGCATTCTTATGAGCCAGTCCGATTTCCTTGCCGTTGGCATCCTTTTTACCTTCAAACCAGTCGCCTGAGAAGTTTTCACCATCTTTTGGTGTTTCCATTCCCATTCCGAGCCAATACGGCTTATCGTCTTTTACGAGAACGTTTGAGAAAATAACTTCCCTCGGGGTTGTTATTGATGTGAAAATCTCTGGATCATCCTTAGAGTTTACATCCCTGATAATTCCGAAAACACCCTGTTCAACATTTGCGCTCATTATTTTGCCGTCAACCTTTTTGAGGTAAGCAATATCGTCGCCAACGATTGTCTGTCCGGGAATCATGGCTGTTGAAGTCTTTCCGCATGCACTTGGGAATGCACCGGCAAAATAAGTAATTCTTCCTGGTTTTCCGTGTACACCCATGACGAACATATGCTCAGCAAGCCATCCTTCGCTGTGGGCTTTTTTAATAGCAAGCCTGAAAGCAAGTTTCTTAAGGCCTACGCTGTTTCCTGCATACTGGTTGTTTACCGTAAGAACCCTATTTTCTTCAAGGTCGATATAAATCCTTCTCTTATCGATATTCTTGGTGTTGTTCCTATCATCAAGTTCACCTGCTGAATGCAGGAAGAAGAAAAAATCATCGGAACCTTTAAGATTTGATTTAAAGTGTTCATAACCGGTCCTGTAAAGGATTGTTTCTGAATGAACAACATATGATGAGTCAGTTATCTGCATTGCTCCGATGGTGAAATCAGAATTTTGCGGACCTAGTGAAAAGAAGGTAACAAGCATTTCCTTGCCTGCCATCGCCCCTTCCATGTACTCAAGAACTTCGGGAAGACCTTTGTCTTTCATAATGTAGTTAACATTCATTCCCCAGTTGACTTCTTCAGTAAGCATGTACTTAGTATTGGCCTTATCCCTTGCCTGGTCCTGCATACCGTCATAATGAATGGTATGTCCTTCCATCGCGAGTTTGCGTTCTTCGCCATTGTCGATTGCCAGCTGCCTCAGATATGCAATATCTTCATCTGAATCCGTAATAACGGTTATTTTAGCAGGTTTGCATAGTTCAATAGCCATCTTAAGATTGGCTATAACTTTTTCGTTTTCCAGTACTTCAAGCTTTTTTAAATTAGCTTGGTCTATTACATTGTTTAACATCTCTACCTCCCATATATATCATCGGCATATGCCGATTCTGTCCTAATTTTTGCGAATCGAAGTAATTATACTTTATTTTTACTGATATGGAAACCCTTTTACAGTTAATTATTTAACAATCTTTGCAAGCTTATTTGATAGTATGGCAAAGTCCTTGATTGACAACCTTTCGGCCCTGATGTCAGCAAGCACTTCCATCTCTTTAAGAATTGTTTCAATATCAGCCCTATTTATATTCAACCCAAGAGTGTTGGCAATTGAATTCGAGACTTTCTTTCTTCTCTGGGCAAAAGCAGATTTTATAAGTTTAAAGAAAAAAACCTCATCATCAATGGCAACTTCCGGTATTTCCCTTACATCCATCCGGAGCACCGCACTACTGACATCCGGTTTGGGATAAAAGCAGTTCGGACTAACGTCCATAATTTTTTTTACCCTGCAGTAGTATCCTGAAACAACCGAAAGCGACCCATACGCTTTACTTCCGGGGCTGGCGTTGAT
>Ga0233413_10000494_pt1 | contig 18860 bp, 8 predicted proteins | sample Na_anoxic_6_MG_FD_189019 | JGI IMG/M metagenome (GOLD analysis project Ga0233413, IMG submission 189019) | Seawater microbial communities from Saanich Inlet, British Columbia, Canada - Na_anoxic_6_MG | ecosystem: Environmental > Aquatic > Marine > Inlet | place: Canada: British Columbia...
CGGTGTTGCACAAACAACAAGAACATTAACATTACCAACAGAAGATTTACAACCTGTGGCAGGAGTTCATGGAAATAATAAATCTATTGATGTAAGATACATGGAGTGCTATAACACATGAGTCTTTTCGATAAAATAAATTTAACACCATCCAAATACAAAGTTCATACGTTTACAAGTACAGGTAATACAACATTCGCTGTCACAGGTAGTGGAGATATAGAATATCTCGTAATTGCTGGTGGAGGTGCTTCTGGAAACGGAGCTGGAGGTGGAGGAGGAGCAGGAGGATTTCGTACTAACGTATCAGGTGCTACTTCAGGAGGAGGATCAAGTGCAGAATCAACATACGGTGTAACTGCTCAAAATTATACTATTACAGTTGGTGCAGGTGGAACAGGTAATTCCACTACAAACTGTGGAAACAGTGGTGCTAATTCAAGCATAGTTCCTGCAAGTGGAACTTCAATTATATCTATTGGTGGTGCAGGTGCAGGTGGAGGTAATGCACCAGCGACATTATTATCTGGAGGTTCTGGTGGAGGATCAGGTGATGCACCAAGAACAGGTGGACTTGGAACAGCAGGTCAAGGCTATAACGGTGGAACGACAGCAAGTCAAATTGCACCTTATCCAGCTTCGGGTGGTGGAGGAGCAGGAGGAATTGGTGGTGGAGCTCCATCTTCTAGTGATGGTGGATTAGGTTTGGCTTCGTCAATTCAAACAGGCAGTCCAATATTTTATGCAGGTGGAGGTGGAGGATCAAGTAGTGGAGTAGGACATTCAGGTGGAGGAAATGGAACAGCATACCCTAATGATGGAAATGATGCAACAGCAAATTCAGGATCAGGTGGTGGAGGAGCAGGAGGATCAACAGGATCTGGTGCTACAAATGGATCAGGTGGATCAGGAATTGTAATTATAAGATATAAAACATCAAGTGGAATAACTGCAACTGGTGGAACTATATCTTCCACTGTAGTTGGAGTAGCCAATCAAAGAGTTGTAGAAAACTTTAGTGGAACTGGTTTAGATATTGACAGATGGCATACAACAAATAATGCAGGAACTAATACTTTTGCCATGTCAGATGAAGCAGATGGTGGATTTAAACTCACAACAGGCACAGGATCTTCAAATCAAATGGGTATTAACTTCAATGATAAAAGACAATTTAGTCCAACAGGTTCAGTAGCCATAATTGTAGGAAAATCATCTTATACTAATGTATATACTGATTTCGGATTTTCAAACAACAACCAGTCAAGCAATTCACAATCTGCATTTTTCAGATTTACAAATCAATATGGTGGTGGTAAGATTGGATTTCTTACTTGTGGTGCAGGAACAACAGAAGATTTTCCAACATCAGTTGATTTGTCAACTGATTGGTTTACTATGAAAGTAGAATGTAAATCATCTAGTGTTGAAGGAAGTATCAACGGTGTATTGGAAAGAACACACGCAACACGAATTCCAACGCAAAAACTTCAACCAATAGTAAAACATCAAAATACAGATACTACTGCTAGGTCATGTCAAATTAAATATATGGAGTGTTATAACACATGATTGAAAAAAATATAGCAATATCATTTTGGATTGGTGTAGGTATATTGGGTCTTACTTTTATAGCAGTTATTGGAGGATATAACTAATGGTATTTGATTCCGTTTATGAAATGACAAATGATCTTAAAGATATAAGAAAACAACATTTTTGGAGTTATTTCGATGGTTCACAATTAGGCCCAACAACAAGAGTGTATCAAACAAATACACTTTCACTTACAACAGATTCTCACAGAGTAGCTTCTTCACTTCATGGTACATTTTCATCAGGTAGTTCAGGTCAAGGTGATTGGTATTGTTACAGTTCAGATTCTGGTGGTTATAGAGGAGCTCAACAATACACAGCAAGTCAATTCTCATCAATTCCTAGTGGAGCAACAATTTCAGGAGTTAGATATTCAGGTGGATCTCAAAGATATTACGGAGCTCAATCAAATCCGAAATTAGTTGGAATGTCAACTGCTCCAAATTCACATACATCTGTTAGTAGTTTTATTAGTGATGTTCAAGGCAGTTCTACTGTATATGTTGCTGATTCTGGATTCGCAGATTCAACTTATTCAGGTAATGGAGGCACACCAGTTCCGTTTACAGATACTTTCAATTCAACAGGTGTGGCTTATGTTGCAAATGCAATAACAAATGGAGATGATGTATTTTTTGGATTCCAATCAACCGATGTATTAGGAAACACAGGTTACTATGGAATTAATTTAACAGGAACAAGTCAGGCAAAATTAGAAGTGGATTATCAAACTCAAGTTGACACAGGAACATTGTGGAATTTAAATACAAGTGGAAATTCATCAGGTACAAGTTCCATGACAGATGAAGGATTTACCATAAAAGGTTATAACAGTATTACATTTAACGCAGGAGATTTTTCAAATCCAGTTCCAATTAGACAGTTTTCTAATTTAGGAAGTCAGTGTGTTGCAGTAGTTAGAAACGAGCAGAACTCATCTAGTGGAATTGCATTGGTTGGAATGGGAGATGGAGTTACATGGTCAGATCCAACAGCAGGAAAACTCTCTCATACAAATTCTATGGCTTGTGAAATTGGTGGTTCAACTCATATAAATTTACAAACAGTTGGAAGTGGAACAGGTAGTGCTAGAATTAACACGAGTCAAACAAATGATACAGATTGGCATACGGTAAAACTTGAGGCAAGTTCTTCAAATGGAACTTCTTGTACTAGTGTGGAATTATTATTAGATGGAAACTTATCTGCAACCAATTCAACTGCAAATCAATTACCACAAACAAAAATGTCTCCTGCAATAGAATCAAGAATACATGGCAACAATGTTCATGTTAGATACTGTGAGGCATATAACACATAATGAACGAAAGTAAGATAAAGAAAGTAAGTGTAAAATTTCCCAATTTTGTAAACAAGAACAGTGTTGAATATGAGGGTAAACGAATTGTATTAAAACTTCCAGAAATTCAGGACATCAACAATCGAATATATTCAGAATTATTTTCAGGTGCATCAGGAATGTCAGTTGGAGCAAAGAATCTTCCACGCATAGAAGGGTTCAACTGCACATGGAGAAATGACGAGAAAAACCCACAGTTTACAATAGCCCAATTTACCTTTGCTTCAGGCGAGGAAAGAAAGGTTATGAAAATCGTGGAAAAGTACGGTGGAACAGTAATAGAGTCAAGAGAAGATCTAAATCAATGGCAGTTTGACGAAACTAACCTATCTGGAAACAGTTATCAGGTAGAAAACGTAAATGAGACTCTAGGCACAAGATAAAATTATATTTTAATACTACATTTTAGCAATATTTCTTATAAATGCAATACAATGTATTAGATAAATCCCAATTCAATGGTGTAACGAGATGCCTTATAGATTTATCGTAGTCCTATCTATAAGAGGTATATTTTAGATGCCTTATTTAGGTTTTACCTTATCCAATGCTCACCAAAGAGATGTCAGTCATATTGTTGGATCTGACGGAGTAACATTCAAGATTGATGCAGATCTTAGACAGGGAGAATTTTTCAAAATTGATGCAGTTCTTACAACCAAGCCTACTCCAATGATTTATTCTGACAATCACTTGAGAGATATTACCCCAATATTGTTATCAACCCCACCACCAGCAGAAACATTCAGTGTTGATGCAGTTCTTACAACCGTTCCAGTCTATTACAGATTTGACAACAATCACTTGCATACTATCCAAGCAATTCTAGCTTCTTCAGAAAGTGGAGTTCAGATAAAATTAGATGCAATATTATCCAGCAGACTTTCTAAGACATTTGCAATAGATGCAACACTTACAACTGTTCCAGTTCCTTATCGTTACATAAACACTCACTTGCATGACATTATCCCAATCATAAACTCTACTGCAAGTGGAGTGACATTCAAAGCAGATTCAAGACTTGTTGACAGATACTACAAAACATTCAAATTGGATGCATTTTTGAAATCACAGCAGTCATTCAACTTTACTATCGATTCTTACATTGAAGAAGAACAAACCAAAGCATTCAGTGCTGATGCATATGTAAGAAAAGAATTTGATGAGACATTTACATCAGATGCATTCATCAGAAAAGTCACTCCAAAGACATTTACAGTTGATTCTTATCTAAAGAAATCTGACATACAAACTGCAAAGATTGATGCTTACTTACGCGAAACATCTACAGAAACATTTGCAGTTGATGCATTTGTCAGAAAAGTTACACCAAAGACATTTACTGTTGATTCAATAGTTAGACTTACAGCAACCGAAACATTCGCAGTAGATGCAACACTGATTGCAACACAATCTTTCAACTTTACAGTTGACGGATTCATACAAAATGAAGATACTGCAACTGCAACAATTGATTCCTTCCTACGCGATACGTTTGAGGAAACATTCAAGATTGATTCAACATTGCTATTAGTTGGAACAGAGACATTCGCAGTCAATGCAACGCTTACAACCGAACCAGTCTATTACAGGTTCGATAACAATCACTTGCATACGATTCAGGCAATTCTTAGTTCCACTTCAAAGGGAATATTATCAAAGGCAGACTCAATTCTAGTTGACAGAAATACAAAGACATTCACAGTTGACTCTTTCATACGCGAAAGCCAGTCAATCAACTTTACAGTAGATGCATTTGTTGAGGAAGAAAAGAGCAAGAGTGTAGTAATCGATTCCTTCATACGCGATACATTCACTGATACATTCAGCATAAACGCAACGTTAACTACAGTACCTGTACCTTATCGTTACATCAACACTCACTTGCACGATATTATACCAATCGTCAATTCAACTGCAACAGGAGTTCAGGTAAAAGTTGACTCAACTCTAGTTGACAGAAGAACAAAGACATTTACATCAGATTCAACATTAATTGCAACATTTACCGAAGCATTCACAATTGATTCATACATAAAGAAGTTTGATGTTCAGACAGCAAAGATCGATGCTTACTTGCAAGACACATTCAATGCAACTGCAACGATAGATTCCTTCTTACGCGAACAGCAATCATTCAACTTTACGATTGATGCATTTGTTGAGGAAGAACAAACAAAATCATTCCTTGCAGATTCATATCTAAGAAAAGAGTTTGTTGAGACATTCACAGTTGATTCATTCTTGTCAGAATTAAATGTCAAGGCATTCACAGTAGATTCATTTGTAACAAAGCAAACACCAAAGACATTTGTTGTCGATTCATTCATACAAAAAGAAACAACAGAAGCATTTACAATAGATTCATATCTACGCGATACGTTTACCAAGACATTCGCAGTTGACTCATATGTAAGAAAGACAGACACGGAAACATTTGTTGTAGATGCCTTCATACGCGAGACTCAATCAATCAACTTTACAGTAGATTCATTCGTGGAAGATAAATTCACAAAGACATTGTTAGTGGATTCCTATATACGCGATACGTTTGCTGAGACATTCACTGTTGATTCATACGTAAGAAAACTAACTCCAGAGACATTTAAGGCAGACTCAATTCTAGTTGACAGAATAAGTAAAACATTCAAGATTGACTCTGAGTTAAGAGACAGATATGACAAGACATTTGCAGTAGATTCAGTTCTTACTACAAAACCAGTACCAATGATTTACAGCGACAATCATTTGAGAGATATTACGCCTATATTGGCTTCAACTGCAAGTGGTGTACTAACTAAGATAGATGCATATCTAAGAAAATCCCCAATTGAAACATTCACTGTAGATTCATTCGTTGTCAAATCAACACCAAAGACAATCACAGTTGACTCATACCTATTGAAATCAACACCAAAGACAATAACAGTTGATGCATTCATCAAGAAGTTCGATGTTCAAACTGTAAAGATTGATGCTTATCTATCCAAACAATTCACTGAGACATTCATAATAGATTCATTTGTTATGGAATCAACTCCAAAGACATTTACAGTTGACTCATATCTACGCGAGACACAATCTTTCAACCTTACGATTGACGGATTCATACAAAATGAAGATACTGTAACAACATTGGTTGACTCATATCTACGAGAAACATTTACAGAAGCATTTACTGTTGATTCATACATAAGAAAAGTTACAACTAAAACATCAATAGTTGACTCAATATTAGTTGACAGAAATACAGAAACATTTGCAGTTGATTCAGAATTAAGAGACAGATACACCAAGACATTCGTAATAGACTCAGTTCTTACAACCAAACCAACTCCAATGATCTACAGCGACAACCACCTACGCGATATTACACCAATCCTTGCATCAACTGCAAGTGGAGTTCTATCAAAAGTAGATGCAACATTAATGTTGAGATCAACAGAAGCATTTACAGTAGATTCATTTATCAAAAAGTTCGATGTTCAGACAGCAAAGGTAGATGCATTCCTTAGAACAGAACAAACAAAGACATTCACAGTGGATTCATTCATTAGAACATCTAGTACGTTCAATTTCACAATAGATTCACAGATTGAAAAAGAATTTACAAATACATTCACATTGGATGCATTCGTACAGAAAGAGTTTGCTGAGACATTCATAATTGACTCATTTGTTAGAAAACAACAAACAAAGACATTTACTGTTGATTCCTTCTTACGCGAGACAAAATCCAACAGTTTCACAGTTGACTCATATCTAAGAAACTCATTTGGAAAGACATTCATATTAGATTCATATCTTACAAAGGAAACTCCAAAGACATTCAGTGTCAATGCAACTCTAACTACAATTCCTGTACCTTACAGATATATCAATACCCACTTGCATGACATTATCCCAATCGTCAATTCAACTGCTTCTGGAGTATTAGTAAAGGTTGACTCAATATTGGTCAATAGAAAAACAAAGACATTCACGATTGACTCATTTGTAACAAAGGAGACTGACAAGACATTTACAGTTGATTCCTTCTTACGCGAGACTCAATCAATCAACTTTACGATTGATGTATTCATACAAGATGAATTTACCACAACAACATTAGTTGACTCATTCATACAAAAAGAGTTCACTGAAGCATTTATTGTTGACTCATTCATCAGAAAACAAACTCCAAAGACATTCGTTGTAGATTCATATCTTGTAAAGGAAACTGACAAGACATTCACAGTTGACTCTTATCTAAAGAAGTTTGACATACAGACTGCAAAGATAGATGCTTATCTACGCGATACGTTTGAAAAAGTATTCACTGTGGATTCATTTGTAAGAAATTCATTTGAAAAAGCATTTACTGTGGATTCATTTGTAAGAAAATCCCTAACAAAAACATTCACTGTTGACTCATATCTAAGAAAAACATCAACCAAACTGTTCACAGTTGACTCATTCATTGTCAAATCAACACCAATAACATTCACAGTTGACTCATTCTTACTAAAAGAACAAACATTCAACTTTACGATTGATGGATTCATACAGAACGAATTTACCACAACTACAACATTGGATGCATTTGTGGAAAAACAATTCACTGAAACATTTGTCACGGATGCAACAATCCAATTGATTGGAACAGAGACATTTGCTGTCAATGCAACATTGGTTACAGAACCAGTTCCATACAGATTTGACAACAACCACTTGCATACAATACAGGCAATTCTTAGTTCCACAGAAAAAGGTGTACTATCAAAGGTAGATGCAAGACTAGTTGACAGATATACCAAGACATTTGCTGTTGATGCATTCCTACGCGAAAGCCAATCATTTAACTTTACGATTGATTCATTTGTAGAAGATGAGTTTACAAAACTATTTGTTGTGGATGCATTCGTTGAAAAACAATTCACAGAACAGTTTACAATAAATGCCACACTAACAACTGTTCCAGTTCCATATCGTTACATCAATACTCACTTGCACGACATCATTCCAATCGTCAATTCAACTGCAAGTGGAGTTCAGATAAAGACAGATTCCATATTAATCAATAGAAAAGATACAACAGTATCAATAGATGCATTTGTCAGAAAATTGACTCCAAAGGCATTTACAATTGATGCATTCATCAAAGGATTTGACATACAGACAGCAAAGATAGATGCCTTCTTACGTGATACATTCAATACAACTGTTGCAGTTGATTCATTCCTACGCGAACAACAATCTTTCAACTTTACTGTTGATGCATTCGTTGAGGGAGAGCAAACCAAATCATTTGTTGTTGATTCATTCGTGCAAAAGGAGTTTGCTGAGACATTCACAGTTGACTCATATGTAAGAAAAGAATATGACATTACATTCAAGATAGATTCATTCGTCAGAAAACCAACTCCAAAGACATTCAAGATTAACTCAATATTGGTTGACAGAAACACATCAACAGTTTCAGTTGATTCAGTATTGGTTGGAAGAAATGACAAGACATTTGCCATTGATGTGGTATTGACTACAAAACCAGTGCCAATGATCTACAGTGACAACCACCTTAGAGACATCACTCCAATTCTTGCCTCAACTGCTTCTGGTGTACTAACTAAGATAGATGCATTCTTGAGTTTGAGATCAACTCCAACATTCACAGTTGATTCATTCCTTATGAATACAACACCAAAGACGATAACAGTTGACTCATATTTGTTGAAACAGACCGACAAGACATTCGTTGTAGATGCATTCATTAAGAAGTTTGATGTTCAAACTGCAAAGATAGATGCATATCTATTCAAACAATCTGATGAAACATTTACTGTTGATGCATTCATTGTCAAACCAATTCCAAAGACATTCGTTGTAGATGCCTTCTTACGCGAGACACAATCACTAAATTTCACAGTTGACGGATTTATACAGAATGAGTTTACCACAACAACATTAGTTGATGCCTTCTTACGCGATACATTTGAGGAAACATTTACAGTTGACTCATTGATTAGAAAGATCACACCAAAGACATTTACAGTTGATTCAATAGCAATATACAAACAGACTGATACATTCACAGCAGATTCAGTATTGGTTGACAGAAACAACAAGACATTCAGTATTAACGCAACACTCACAACCAAACCAGTTCCAATGATTTACAGTGACAATCACTTGCGTGACATCACTCCAATCCTTGCTTCAACTGCAAGTGGTGTGTTGATAAAGGTAGATGTATATCTAAGAAACTCTCCAACTGAAACATTTGTTGTAGATTCATTCTTATCAAAACCAACTCCAAAGACATTTACAGTTGACTCATATCTAAGAACAGAACAGAATATAACATTCAAGATTGATTCATTCCTACGCGAGACTCAATCATTCAATGTTACAGTTGATGCATTCATTGAGCAAGAAAAGACAAAATCATTAATTGTTGATGCATTTGTTAGAAAAGAATTTGCTGAGACATTCACTGTTGATTCATTTATCAGAAAGGTAACTGAGAAAGCATTTACAGTGGATTCATATCTACTTGCAACTAAGACAGAGACATTCACAGTCGATTCATATTTGAGAAAACAATATGAGAACACAATAGATGTAGATGCATTCCTTGTAAAACCAACTGACAAGACATTCAGTATCAATGCAACACTCACTACAGTTCCAGTTCCATATAGATATATCAATACACACCTACACGATATAATTCCAATCATAAACTCAACTGCTAGTGGTGTACTATCAAAGGTAGATGCAAGACTAATCAAGAGATCAACTCCAACATTCAAGATTGACTCATTCCTTACAAAACAAACTGACAAGACATTTACAGTTGATGCATTTGTACGCGAAACTCAAACATTCAATTTCACTGTAGATTCATACATAAAAGATGAGTTCAGCACAACCACAACAATTGATGCATTTGTACGCGATTCATTCGAGGAAACATTCAAGGTTGATTCAACAATACTACTAATTGGATTAGAGACATTCAGTGTCAATGCCACATTAGTTACTGAACCTGTTCCATACAGATTTGACAACAACCACCTTCACACTATTCAAGCAATTCTCAGTTCCACAGAAAAAGGTGTATTGGTAAAAGTAGATTCAATATTAGTTGACAGAAATGTAAAAACATTTACAGTTGACTCATTCCTATCTAAATCCAAGGACAAGACATTCACAGTTGATTCATTCCTATCTGAATCTAAGGATAAGACATTCACGATTGATGTATACCTACGCGAAGAACAGTCTTTCAACTTCACAATTGACGGATTCATACAGGAAGAACAAACAACATCATTCCTTGTTGACTCATTCCTACGCGAGACATTCGAGGAAACATTCAAGGTAGATTCGTTCATCAGAAAACAAACTCCAAAGACATTCACAGTTGACTCATATCTTGTAGAATCTAAGGATAAGACATTCACGATTGACACATTCTTGTCAAAAGCAACTGACAAGACATTTACAATTGACGTATATCTAAGAACATCAAATGACAAGGTATTCACAATAGATTCATTTGTAGAAAAAGAAACAGAAAAGATATTCACAGTAGATACATTCTTGTCCAAAGCAACTGACAAGACATTCAAGATTGATGTATTCTTGTCCAAAGCAACTGACAAGATATTTACTGTTGATGCATTTGTCAGAACACAATCTGAGAAAGCATTTACAGTAGATTCATTCGTACAAGAATTGAACAGATCAACTACATTTGTATTGGATGCATTCACACAAGAACAGAAATCAATCACAATAGATATTGATGCATTTGTCAGAAAGGTTGATGACAAGATATTCACAGTAGATGCATTTGTTCAAAAATTAACTGAAAAAGCATTTACAATAGATTCTTATCTCAAAGGATTTGACATACAAACTGCAAAGGTTGATGCATTATTATCCAAACAATTCACAGAAACATTTGTTGTGGATGCAGTATTGGCAAACAGAAACGAGGCATTCAAGATTGACTCAACCCTAGTTGACAGAAATGACAAGACATTTACAGTAGATTCCTTCCTACGCGAAACCAAATCAATCAATGCAACTGTTGATTCATTCATACAACAATTGAACAAATCAATCACAACAGATGTCGATGCATTCATTAGAAAGGTAACTGACAAGGCATTCACAACAGATTCATTCGTACAGGCAACACAATCAATCAATTTCACAGTTGACTCATTTGTTGAGAAAGAAAAGGCAAAATCATTTACAATAGATGTATTTGTTAGAAAAGAGTTTGAGGAAGCATTTACTGTTGATGCATTCATAAGAACACAATCTGACAAGGTATTCACAGTTGACTCATTCATAAGAAAAGTTGATGATGTTGCATTTACAGTTGATGCATTTGTCAGAAAACCAACTCCAAAGACATTTACTATTGACTCATATCTACGTGCAATACAATCATTCAATGTATCAGTAGACGGATTCATACAAGATGAATTTACTGCAACTACACTTGTGGATTCCTTCATACGCGATGAGTTTACTGAAACATTCACATTGGATGCAATATTACCAACAAGATATGAATTTACAGTTGATTCCTTCCTCATAAAGACAACTGACAAGACATTCAAGATCGACTCATTCCTAACAGAAGCTGGTTATTCAACGTTATCAGTAGATGCATTCCTTGTAAAACCAACACCAAAGACATTTACAATTGACTCATTCTTGTATAAACCATTACAAGCAACTGTAAAGATTGATGCATTCATTAGAAAACAAACCGACAAGGCATTTACAATTGATTCATTCTTAACATCTGCAAAACAACATACAATTAGTGTAGATGCTTATCTACGCGATACTGCTAAATCACAAACAGTAACTGTTGATGCATTCATTAGAAGAACCGTAACCACAACAATTTCAGTAGATGCATTCATTATGAAACAATCTGATGAAACATTCACTGTTGATTCATTCATCAGAAAACAAACAGATGAAGAATTTACAGTTGATACATACCTAAGAAGAACTGTATCTCCAACATTCAAGGTTGACTCATACCTATTGAAGCAAACTGACAAGGTATTTACAATAGATTCATTCTTAACTGAATTTGGTTATTCAACGTTATCAGTAGATGCATTCATTATTGAAAATGACAAGACGGAAACATTCACTGTTGATTCATTCATAAGAAGATCAGTTGATAAGACATTCAAGATAGATGTATTCTTACGAGATACCGATACTGCTGTAACAATTAGTGTAGATGCTTATCTTAGAAAATCAGAAACTGAAACATTCACAGTTGATGCATTTATCGTGGAACCAACTGACAAGACATTCAAGATAGATGCATTCCTTAGAAAGCCAACTCCAAAGACATTCACAGTTGATGCAATATTAAGACCAGCAAGTTCATTCACAGTGGATGCTTATCTTAGAAAGGTCGATGATATTACATTCAAGGTTGATGCTAGTTTAATCTTTGCAGTCAAATTCACTGTAGATGTTGTATTGATAACTACTCCAAGTCAAGGAATAAACGGAGATTCAGTTATAATGCCAACTGTAGATGATATAAGTGTAATATTGGTTGAAATTGATGGAGAATCAGGAATACTCCCAACAGTTTCAGATGAAAGTGGCGTACAATAGACAATTAATTAATATGTTTAAATATCAAAAAGCCAACATTTTAGTATGAGTGCTATTACACCTGTAGTAAAAGTAGGGGATTTAGGAACTGCTTTTGACATAACTGTCAAACAACCAACAAATCCTTCTGATCCTTCTGGTGCTAAAACTGCAATAGACTTTACTCATGCAGATTATGTTGGAGCAACATATCAATTTGAATTTGAAAAGCCAAATGGAAAAAGACTGGATTTAGTCACTGCAACTAAAAAAGATGCAGCTAACGGTATTTTAACTTATACAACTGCAACAAATGTTGCTAGTATTTTTGATGCAAACAGAAGATGGAAGATCAGACCAATTATTACAAAGTCAGTAGCAAATGGTGGATCATCTTTTCGAGGTACATGGGTGGGATTTACAGTTGGAGATTAAAACAACTAATTTAAATACTATATACCGAATAACATTTATAAGGGATATATAATGGCAGTACCAAAGATTTTCCAAACATTTAACAGTCTTTTAGGTGGTATTGTTCGTAAGCGAAACGCAACAATAGTTGGCCCAAGTAAGCAGTTAGTCGGTGAGTTTCCAGAAGTAGACTTTGAAAGATTATACGAATATTATCATCATTGGGATCAAGTTAAGACGGCAGTAGATGTAATGCACCAAAAATTCAGGGGAAGTGAAATATCAATAAAATCCAACAATGAATACTTTAACGTGTTCATAGAAAAATGGTGGGATATAGCAAATGCTGAAAAAAAGTTTTCACAATATATTTACTCATTATTAATTACAGGTTCTGCCATAATGGAACTTCAATATACTCCTGACGGAAGAATAGGAAACATTGAGCAGATCCCAATGCAGACAATTTACAGAATGTTCAGGGATCAATTTGGAAACGAGTTAAAATTAGTCCAGATTGTAGACGGTGTATTCAAAGAATTAGACCCACAATTTTTCATTCATCATTCAATTAACAATCCAGACAGACAGGCATTTGGAAAATCAATGTTCCATACATTGGCAAGTCCAAGACCGATAACAGGAACAGTAGACCCAATTACTGGAGATTCAATCAATGCAGACAGAAATACAATGTCATTGTTAGATGCACAAGCAGTTCTTCAAAATGCCGAAATTGAGATAAAGAAGAAGATGGCAAAACCAAGACTTGTCGTAAGTGCAAACGGTATGCCTAGGGAACAAATGGAGCAGATACAATCTGAAATGGCAGATGAGAATACTGACCAATATATTTGGATTTTCGACAAGCCAGTACAAAGTGCAGAATTACAAATACAACCACAGGGAAAATACAATGAATACGGAAAGAATGTGGATTCACATATTGATATAGGAACAGTTTTTGCAAGTAATGTAATTACTAATCCATCAGGATTTAGTTACAGTGGAGGTCAAACACCATTAGATGTTTTAGATCAAAGAATGATAGATCTCCAAAGTGAACTTTCAGAAGTAATGAAAGATAGATTAATCAAGCCACTTGCTGAATCATGGGGTTTCAAAGAATTTGACTTAATGGAAGTCAAGATTACATTTACACCTATTGTTAAACGACTTACAATGGAAGATATTAGAGGATTGGATCCAGAAGCAGTTTCAGCAAAAGAGAAACGTGAACTTTACAAAAAATTGAATATTCAACTGGATGACAATGTTTGGGAAGAAGCCAAGAATGAGCAAAAAGAACAACAAGCAGGAGCAATGGGTGGAATGGGTGGAATGCCACCTAATGGACAACCACCAGTAGAACCACCAACTGATCCGTCAATACCAGCACTTCCAGCTCCAGTTGATGGAGAAGATGAGAAAGAGCCAAGCACAGCAGGATCAGTGAAACCTGTACCAATAAGTGAACCAAAAACAGGTGTCAAAGATGAATTCACAATAGATGCACCAAAACCAGATAATCCATCTCCACCAAAATTAGACCAAAGAAAACCCGAAGGAGAAGTATTTGTAGATAAAATGATTAAACAGATTGCAAATGAATCAACCTTGTCAACTAAACAAAAACTTGATATGTTAAAGGCATTTGAAAGAATACCATTAGCACCAAATGCAGTCAATACTTCAACAGATTTATATGTTGGTCAGGGTGTTGATCAAGAAGGAGTTCCAGAAATCACTGATCCATCAATCAGAGATGAATATGGACTTGGTGTTGATGCAGAACAGGAACAGGAACTACCACCAACAGCACCTATTAAAAATGCAACTGTTAAAGATATTGCAACATTACAACCAGAAGATAATACTAAAGGAAGATTTACAAATACAGTAGACGAAGATGTTGAATTAGAAACTGTAAGTGAAGATGAATATAACAAGCATATAGGCAACTTTACTCAGGGTGGAACAGGAGATGGTGGAATTAGCAAAGACAGTGACGGTGCATACAATGACTTGATTGATTCCAAACAAGAACTTGAAAGAACACCAGAAGAAGGAAATACTGCAATAGAAGATCCACACGCAAGACCAGTACAGGAACCAATGGTTAATATGAGTGGTGGAAGTGACCCAATTCCAGACAATACTAAAGATCAGATTATAGGATCAAATGACGATGATGAACAACCAATAGTTCCAAGTGAAGGAGATCCAGATGACGAGGAAGAAGAAAGAAAAATATCCAAAGAGTCAATGGATGAAGATGATGAGGAATATGAATGGGAAGAAGAATTTGGAGATAAAAAAGATGTAATATACGGAGAAGATCCATTGACAAGTGGAACAAGCGAAGATCCAAATCCAGAATTAGATCAACCACAAAAAGGTCAAGCACAGTTAGATGATACACCACTTCAAGAAGAACCAACAACTGACTTTGACAAAGATGTAGTTGGAAGCAGTGATCAAGTAAGATTGCAGATGGATGAAGAAACAGGAGAAAATCCTTCAGATATGTTACAAAACAACTCAGATACAATCATGGACAATACAGGACTTAACGTTAAACCAGAATATGAAACCGTTTCAGAAGATGACTTTATGAAACGAACTCAAGATGGTTCAAACCCACTTGAAGAAGAAGGAGAGCCATTGCAAGATGGCATGGTTATGAAACCAGAAGATGTTCAGCAAACTGAACCAGAAGGATTCATACGTGGAACCAACATAGTGCCACAGGAAAAAGAACCAATTGAACAAGATGAAATCGGAACTGGTTTAACTGATGAAGATGCAAATGATCCAACTTTATCTGGAATAGACGAGGAAGAAGTAGATCCAAACTTGTTGCACCAAGATCCAGAAACTGGCAGAAACTATACTGATCTTACTGATGAACAAGGAAATGATGTTCCAGATCTAAGATTTGACCAAAACCCAGATTCTGATGAACAGCAACCAGAAGTTGAATTGGAATTTGAGATTGTCACAAAAGAGGAATATGAATCACACTTAGACATTGCAATGACTCAAGATGAGTTTGATGCAGAACTCCAAAACCCAACTGGAGAACCTGTTGAAGAACCAGTAAATCCATTTGAGGAAGAATCAAATGAAAACCCATTTGATAATAAAACAGAAGATATACCAAAAGAAAATCCGTTTGAGGAAAAATCAGATGAGGAACCAAAAGAAAATCCGTTTGAGGATACATCAAAAGAGGATAAACCAAAGGAAGAAACACCAAAGGATGATGAAGAACCAAATGAAGAACCAAATGAAGAACCAAAAAAGAAAAGTTCAATTAAGGATATAATTAATCGTGAAAAAGAACTCATAGAATCAGGAGTTGAAGATGAGGAGTTATTGGATTTACTAGAGGAAGAATTTGGAGAAGAAAGAATGGACAAAGCCCAAGAAACCAAATCTTGGAGAAACCGTAAATGAAGAAAACCAGTGAAAAAAATATGAATCGACCAGAATGGGCGAGAAAAATACCAAGATCAAGCCGTATTTGTTTCAGATGTGGACACAAGTATTCCAGTCATGTGCCATCATGCAGAAAGATAGTTGAACGCAAACCTGAAAGAAAAGAATGTGATTGTAGGACTTTTGTCAAGGATGAAGTGGAATTTGAGATAGTTTTAAGACAGGAAGCAGGGGAAGATAGACGTAGGGCAGAATGGGAAAAGGAAAAAGAAAATACTTTAATAGAAAAAAAGGACAAGAAATAATATGATTTTGCGTGTTAATAAGTCTAAAGAAACCGAATTATCAACAAAAAGCAAACCAGATGAGGAAAATTCACTAAGCACTAAAGAATCATTCACAGGTAAAATAGGCGTAACTATAGGAGATTTGGATAAATATAAGAAAGACAGTTTGATTAATATATGGAAGGATGCTAATGCATATTACAGTTCAGGGGAAGAATGGACAGATGAAGATGCTGAATTCTTTGATGAATTGGCAGTTAGAATAAATACTGCAACAGAAGAAGGAATTGGCACAGTTTCCGGCCCAGCAGTTGGGATGGTGGCAAATAAAGAATTTGATTATAAAAATAATGAAGATGAAAAAGCAATTAAAGATGAAGGCTTGAATGGAGATGACGGACTAGGTTTTGGACAGCATAATGAATCACTAGATCAAATATTACTTAACGAAACTTACATACAAGATCAATTCGGTGTATTTTACAGACCAGTTTATGTTGGCGAAAATTACAAAGAACATGAATCGGACTTGGTTTTTGAGGGAAAATTATATACAACTGAGGGAGTAGGAAACTGTCCATTTTGCAAAGGTGCAGGAAAAATAACCGTTGAAAAATTAGGATTAAAAGATTGTCCAGACTGTGATGGCACTGGAGATGTGCAAGGAGAACAGCAAATGCCTCCACAACAAATTCCACAACAAATTCCACAAGAAGTTCCACAAGAAGTTCCACAAGAAGTTCCACAAGAAATGCCAGTTGAAGAAGAAGTAGAGGAAGAATTTATTGATGAAACTCCAGAAACAGAAAATATGATGATGAGTGATTTTATAGACAAGGAAGAAGGTAAAGAACATTATGATAAAGACGGAACCTATTGGTTTACAACTGATAATGGAAAAAAAGTCGGTGTCAAGAAAGGTCAAAGTCTAGAAGATGCATTAAGTGCTTCAGGTATTCCTGATGACGGTGTTGATCAATCTGATGTAACAGCAGAAGATATGGCTAAGAATGAGGATATTGATGATTGGAAACCAGAACAGGATATTTTTGATGATCCAGATAATAATCCAACGAACAATGAATATCCAGAAGAAGAAGAACCAGTTCCACAAACTCCAGAAGGAACATGGGGAGCTCCAACAGCAGACACAATAAAAGATTGGACAGAAGATCAATTAGAAAGTGCAAAGAAATCAATGCCAGCTTATAGAGATATTTATGATAAAGAATTAAAGAAAAGAATAGAAAATAAAGAAGATAAAAAAACAGATAATGGTAAATCTACGAATGTACCATCTGCAAAGTCTATAAGTGATAAACAGGCAAAAGACTTTTGGGATAATTTAGACAAATCTGATAAAATTGGCAATGGATTATCTAGTGTTGATAAATATAAATATGACAGACTTACACCAGATGAGCAAATGGCAGTAAAAGAAAGATATACAGACCAATTTAAAAGTAGAGAACAATTATATGATGAATTTAGAGAATTAAAAGAAAAATATCCAACAGAATATGGTATGGATGCACATGAATATGTTGACGATACTGAAAGATTACTTAGAGGTAAACCAACAACATTAGGTGTTACTCTTAATAGTGGAAAGAAAACTAAAGATAATACAATAGTGGTAAGTAATAGCACTGATTGGATACGTGGAGATAATAGAATTGGTCATAGACATAATGCTTATGAAGAAGTATTTGAACCTACTCAAGTAGAAGGTAAAGATGGTGTTTGGGAGTTTGGTGGTAGTTATACAAATGAAAAACAGATGAAACGTTTAGCTAAAATGGCAAAGAAAGACGGTACATTGACAAAAGGCAATGTTAAAACACTTATGGATGAAGCAATTATTGATGCAGATCCATCAGAGAATAAACCAATAGCATTCAAACTTGGTGGTAAAACTTATTGGACTGCTCCAACGAATCCAAATTATGAGGCAGGTGAATCATTTAAATCTGAATCATGTGGTTGTAAGACAAAAGGATTAGAGGCAAGTATAAGCAAATATGAGAAATTTATTAAGACTGAGATTAACGTATTAAAGACTCGTGCAAAAGCAGGAGAAGCAGTAGGACTAATGTATGGACTTCCAACTGTAAGAAAGAACGGCAAAAAGA
>Ga0233413_10000495_pt1 | contig 18818 bp, 18 predicted proteins | sample Na_anoxic_6_MG_FD_189019 | JGI IMG/M metagenome (GOLD analysis project Ga0233413, IMG submission 189019) | Seawater microbial communities from Saanich Inlet, British Columbia, Canada - Na_anoxic_6_MG | ecosystem: Environmental > Aquatic > Marine > Inlet | place: Canada: British Columbia...
CAATTCAAGTAAGCCTAAAGCATCAGGTCAATATAGTAGGAGTAGAGTTATTAGTGGATCTAAAGCAAAAGGTTCAAGAGCTAAGAGGGGCTAATTTCTATTTAACATAATATTTTTCTATTTAACATAATATTATTTATATTTGTACTTGCTGACAGTTAGTAGTAATCTTCGCAAATGCTTATAATCTAATTGTTAGTTTTCGTGTTTTTCTCAATAAAAAGCCCCTACTATTACGGTAAGGGCTTTTTAGATAGTTAAAGTTGAATTTATTAATTAACTATTTAAACATAATAATGAAGCATAAAAGCAATATGATAACATACAGCAATAATTTTATTTTACGAATGTTTGTTCTCACGTTGATTCTATTTTAATTGTTTTAACTTCCTTTGGAGCTTTTGGTAATGCTATCCAATGGGTAATCTTATAATCTTCATAAGGTTCCATTTCTCTTGTACCAAACCAATGGGGCTCATCTTCTTTATGTAAAGGATCTATTACTCTTTCCCATCTTTGTACACTTGCATTATAGTCCTGAAAGAAACCTTTACCCGTAACAAGTACTGTTACACCTGGTTCTGGTAATTCATCTTCTATACTTATCCATGTTGAGGTAGTACTTAGAACATCACCATCTTCAATGAAATTAATTTCTTCTATAATATCTGAAGTTAGTTCACTATCTTTTTCTGACCTTAACTCATCTTCCAGTCTATTGATGATTCTTGATTTAATTTTTTCCATACTTATCGTGTTTTTAATCTTTTAGTTCATCAAAGCTGTAATTAACTTTACCATGCTTTGATATTGTTTGAATATTAATTATCTCTACATTGTGATCTGACAACTTGCCGGCTATCTTCTCTTGACTCCACATTCTACTTATTGAATTAGCTGTCATTTTTTCTGTAGGTATCTCATTCTCTTCATCTAATACCAATACTTGCCTCTTAAGATTGATAATCTTTTGCCGTTTTGTTTTCTTATTGATACAAGACAAGGAACATTCAGCTAAGTAAATGCCTGGTTTATAGTCTATTGGATATTTTCTTTTAGATTCGATGTAACAAATGTAGTAATTTTAATGTATAAAAAGTACACAATGTTGATTATATGTTTATCTTTGCTTTATGCGTAATCACAAGAAACACACTGAAACTCCATTTGATGGTGGTTCTTTAAAGTTATCAATGAATGAGACATATGAAATATCGAAACTTAGTAAGACAGCTTTAAAGTTGTACCTGTTCATAAGGGAATATTCTTTTAGGACTAATGGTGTTATTTTTTTTGATAAGAATATGGCTAAAGGTATTTGTGGGTTTAAGCAGAACAAATCTGTTTACAATGCGTTAAATGAATTAGTAAGTTTGGATATTATAGCAGGGATGAATGATCCAAATGAATTTTACTATAATCCCGAATTTATAGGAAACGAAAAAGAATAATTATGGAAGTGTTTAGAATAGGAGATAATTTAATTAATATAGATGGATTGAATGTTTATAATCCAAAGGGAGATACCAATTGGTATTCTTTTAATAATAAAAGAATTGGAACAATTAGATTACAAGCCTTATATTTGTATTTACACTATGAAGAAAAAGATCGTAAAAAAAGATTCTATAAATATGTAGAAGATATTATTGATAAATTAATCTATAACTAAAATGAATATTAATCAACGATGGGCTTTTGCAGTTGCGGCTGAAGAAGAAAATAAAAGAAACAGGAGAAAAGCTAAAAAGACAAATCAAGTTAAGATTAAAGTTAAAAAGACAAATCTTAACAGTAAAGGAAAAGCTAAGTATTAATGTACAATGAATTAATAAATGTAGATACAGATGGTAATGTCTTTTTGCATGATGATTCCATAGCTTTAATGCCTAAGCTCTTTAAGGTGTATAAGAATAAGTACATGGGTAGTAATATGGTAAAATATATTGTTAGTGTGTATGATTATAAATCACCGTTTAGAAGGCTACCAGAAGAAGAAAGAAAATCAAGGGTAGCATATTCTATTTATTCTAAAGATAAAGCTACCAACTCTTCAGATAAGCTTGTTGGGGAAGCAATAGAGGAATATCTTAAGTTGCAGTATGACCCACTGATTGACCAATACAATACAATGGGGGAGCAAATCTATAAGATGAATAAGGTATATGGGGCTATGGTTCCTACTGAAGATAACCTTGAGGATATGAATAAGATACAAGACCAAATGGGTAAAGCTGCTCTTGCTCGTGAGAAGATTAAAGAGTTGATACTTAAGGACCAACAATCAGAATCAAATATTAAAGGTACTGGCTCTGAGGATTTTAGTGTGTTTGAGGAAGATCAAATCATAGGAAAGTAATTTATGTTAGAGGCAAAGAAATATTCCCCACTTATCTTTGATAAAAACTTAAAAGACTATGCTAAATTCAAAAAGAATACAAGTGAATATTTTGCATTTTGGAAAGAGCAAAAGCGTAGATTAAAGGAGGGTTACAAGCCAACAGGTGGTGTTTTTATTCCAGGCAATTATTATTTCTATTTAAACTTCTCGAAAATACATGGTTTACCAACTCCTGATTCAAGGCGTAAGTCTATGATACCTCCAATTTATCGTGACCAAGACCATGAGTATTTTACTGAAGTACATAATGCTAAATACGGTGACGGTAAAGATGATAAGGGTGGTAGAGGTATTATTGTATTAAAAGCAAGACGTAAGGGGTTCTCCTTTATGAATGCAAATATATTATTACATGAGTGGAGCTGTTACTCTCATTCGGAAAATGGCTTAGGGGCTCAACGTGAAGATTATGTTCAAGATTTTAGAAAGAAGATGTTACTGTCTTACAATGAGTTACCACCTCAACTTAGAAATAAGGTGCTTCATAATAATGAGGAAATCTTTATGGCTGGGTATAAAGAAAAGGAAGATGGTATTTGGGTAGAGAAAGGAATGAAGTCAATGGTTCATTTTAGGGTAATGGAAAAGCCTAATGCTTTTAGGGGAACATCATTAAACTACATGGTGTTTGAGGAAGCGGGAGAGTTCCTAAAGCTAAAGCGAAGTTTCCAATCATCTGAGGATTGTTTTAAAGAGGGTAATGTATTTTTTGGTACACCAATTATTGGTGGAACATCAAATGCTATGGAAGTAGAGAGTGATGATTATATGGATATGTACTATAATGCTGAACACTATAATCTAAAACCTGTATTTATTAAGGCATCTAAAGTTTTTGGTAGTTTTTTTGATATGAAAACTGGGAGGTCTGATGTAGTTGAAGCTGAGAAGTTTATTATAGCTGAAGCTGAAAAACGTAAAGCTACAGGTGATTTACAATCTTACTATTCTTATCTTCAAGAAAACCCTCTTGAGGTAGAGCATGCTTTTTTTAAGTCAGGTAAAACTCCATTTGATTTAGAAAAGATTAATAAGCAAATATCAAATATCAATACTAACCCTAATTTTCAGAGGGTTCAAAAAGGAAGATTAGATTGGCAAAAGAATAAAGAGGGTAAAGAGTTGTTTGGTGGTAAGCCAGAGTTTATTATGGATGATGGAAGTATAGATGAAATGAATCCCACTAATGAGTTGTTTCCTTTTGAGATTGTTGAGCAACCTCTTGATGGAATAAAGAATGCTCACCTATCTGCAGTAGATCCTTATCATATTGATGATGATTTAGAAGAATTGAAAAAAAGAGCTTCTGACCAAAAGGATAGGTCATTAGGTTCAATGTGTGTATATCGTAGGTTTGTGAATACTAATGTTATTGGAGAGTTACCAGTAGCGTTCTATACAGATAGACCTTACTCTAAGGAGAAGTTTTATGAGAATTGTTTAAAATTAGCTATCTTTTATGATTCACAAATACTTGTTGAATATAATGATGATGGTTTTCTTAAATATTTTATACATCATAAAATGACAAGGTATTTAAAAGAAAGACCACGTTCTGCTGATAGTCCATGGACTCAAGCAACTAACAGATATGGTATTCATATGAAATCATTTCAGAAGAAATTATTAACTGAATTAGTTGATGAGTATGTTAAGAAACACTGGGAGGACATTTATTTTATGAAACTATTAAATGAATTATCCGTTTATGGCATAAAGAATACCGATAGGGTTATGTCTTTTGGTATGGCATTGATTCATGATATGGATGCTACAAAGAAAATACGTGATGTTAAGGATGATAAGGATTTAAAAAAAATGGATGGATTGCCAGTGTTTATAAGAGATAATACTGGAATGTTAACTACGATGAAGCCAGAAAACGATCATCTTTTTGATAATAAGAAAAGAAATGTTACTTTTGATTACGATTTAGATACTGATTAGATACTTAGAATACGTATGGATTTTCCAAAACAGAATATTCCTGAGAAAGATAAAACAGAGGAATGGCATTTAGAATGTATTAATTCCCTAATGATGCGCCATGGGAGTTATGATGCATTTAAAAATTCAAGAAAAAAAGACCATGAAAATTATTTAATTACTCAAGGAGATTTTGACCATAAACAGTTTGAATATGTAACTGATATGTATGGACTTACTTCTCCTGCAAGGTTTGTTAATTTTCCAATGATTATGCCTAAGCTCGATTTATTGGCTGGGGAATTAATTAGTCAGCCATTACAATATACTGTTAGTGTTATTAATAGAAATGCTGTTCGCAAGAAGAATGAGCAAAAAATTACATTGGCTGCAGAGGTAATATTAAGACCAATACGTAGAGAAATAGAACAACAATTAGGAATGCCTATTCCTGATGAGAATGTAGGACAAGAAGTTCCGGAAGATGTTGCTCGTTATCAAAAGCTTAAGTTTAGGAATGCTATTGAGGAAATGGTACAAGTTGGTATATCATTTTGTATTCAGCGTTGGGATTTAAAGCAAACTTTTAAAAGAGGTTTCTATGATTTATCAATAACAGGGAAGCAGTTTTATAAAATATATATTAAAGAGGGAGATCCGTATGTTGAAAGACTTGACCCTCGTTCTATGCTTTATGATTTAGATGGAGATAAAGAAAGCTTACAAGATTCTAAATATGCTGGTTACGAAAACTGGTATACTATCAATGAGGTTATAGATAGATATGGTGTTAATCTTACAAAAGAACAAACTGATGAGCTTGAGAAATTGCAGTCAGAAGGAATTGGAAGTGATATTTCAGGTGTTACATCATTAGATAATTATTCTCATAACAATGGGTATGACTTAAAAATTAGGGTGGTAGAATTTCAGTGGAGAAGTATTAAGATGCTTAAGCATAAGGTTTCTGAAAATGAATTTGATCCATTAAATCCTTGGCTAAAAAAAGTAAAGGATGATTATAAAGCAAAAAAGGGAGAAAAATTAATTAAAAAACCTATTACCGAAATTCGCCAAGGTACAAGAATAGGTCATAAGATGTTATTGAATTGGGGTGTAAAACCTAATCAATTACGTTATGAAGAAAATTACGCAAATACATCTTTAGATTTCTTTGGTGCCATTAAAGGTAATTTTAATGGAAGTACTTTATCAGTGGTAGATTCGTTAAAGAACGTTCAAATACTATACAATATAGTAATGTATCAAATAGAATTAGCTATGGCTCGTGCCGGTGGTAAAGCTATTGTTTATGATGTATCGCAGAAGCCTAAAAATATTACACTAAAAGATGTAATGTATCATGCTAAGAATTCTGGATTAGTTCTTATTAATAATAAGGCAGAAGGAATGCAAACAAACGGATTTAATCAATTTCAGCAAATTGACTTTACAATGAGTCAGGCTGTTTCTCAAATGATTAATCTTAAAATGATGCTTGAAGATACTGCTGATAAGCTAACAGGGATTAGCGCAAGTAGAGCTGGTGTCCAAAAGTCAGGAGATTTAGTGGGTGTTACTGAAAGAAATGTAATGCAATCTACTTTGGTTACTGCTCCTTTGTTTGATATTCACTATAGATTAGTTGGTGATGTATTACAAGGTTTAGCTAATTTAATGAAGCCAGCATGGGGTAAAGAAGGTCGTATGGCTAATGTCTTTGGAGATATGGGTATGGAGACTTTTAAGATAGACAAGTCTATTGCTTTATCTGAATATGGTATTTTTATTGAAAATAGTGGGAAAGAAGTTCAGCGTAAAAATGAGATGATGGGATTACTTGAAAGATTTTCATCTTCTGGAAATGTGGACCCATTAGCAATTATACAAGCTGTTAATGCAGAAGGATCAAGTGAAGTTGAATCAATTTTAGTTGAAGGTCTTAGTGCAATGAAAGAGCAACGTGAGGGAATGGAGGAAAGACAAGTTGCTGCTCAAGAACAGGCTAATGAAGTTGAAGGACAAAAAGTTCAAATACCTCTTGAAGTCGCTAAAATTAAAGCAGAAGCAGATATTGAAGTTAAGAGAATGGATATTACTGGAAAAGTAGATATGCAAGGTAAAGACCTTGTGCATAAAGAGAATATGCAAACTGAAAATAAAAATGCTAAATTAGACGAAGCAATGTTGGTTCAGTCGGAAGATGAAGTTGAGAATGAATAAAAAATTATATATTTGTAATTAAAGAAAATGTTATGGAAAACGAAGAAGTAAAAAATACGGAGGAAATTGTAGTAGACAATCCTGTAGAAGAGACTAATACAGAGGTTGTTAATGAAAACAAAGAAGAAAAAATTGAAGAAGTAGAAAGTGTTGAATTTGATCCGTCTTCTTTTGCTGATGTAATTGTTGCAAAACAAGAAGATGAAGAAAAAGAAGTAATAAGTGATAATAAAGAACAAGAAATTGATTGGATAACTGAGGAAGAAAAAGTAGTTGAGAGTGAAACAAAGATTACTAATGATGAGCCTATAGAGAATACTAAAGAAGTTCCTGTAGAATCAAATAGTAATTTTAAGCAAGTAGCTACTGACTTAGGATTGGACACTGAAAAGTTTGAGACTATTGATGATTTTAAAAAACATCTTCAAACTTTAGAGCATGAAAATAATGAATTAAGGAATTCAAGTGGAAGTAATGCTACAAATAGTTCAATTAAAAGACTTGAGGAACTTAAAGCAAAAGAAGATACAGAATTAGTTAAGCTATCATTAGAGAAAGATGGATTTGAGGGAGATAAATTAGAGGATGCAGTTGATAGGTATATTGACAATGGTTTAATTGAAATTGAAGCACAAAAAATTCGTAAGACAATAGATAACGCTATTGTTGGAGAACAAAATAAAGAAACACAATCTACTGTCGATGCAGATGCAAAGCAACAGCAAGAACATCAAGATAGTGTTAAAAAGCTTGAAGAACACATTAGTAAGACTGATACAATGTTCGGTTTTAAAATGTCTAAAGACGAAGATAGTCTAAAGAATGTTCAGCAAGGGCATGTTAAATATATTACAAGTGGAAGTTTCATGGATGATGTATTTAAAAATGAAGAAAGCGTAGCTGAGGTTGCATGGTTTACGAGAAATAAAGATGTAATCATTAAAGCAATAGCTAATAAGAGTTTACAAAAAGGGAAGAATGCAATCTTAGATGATATAAGAGAGCCGGAAGTTGTTAGTCCGCAAAGATTTAGAGATCCAGATGGCTCAAGTGAGTTTGATCCTTCTAAATTTTCGGCATAATGTAAATAATTAAATAATAAATTAAATTAAAAATTTTAAAAAATGAAGTTTCATTCAGGTACATACGGAAAAGAAACACAAGAAAGTAATGCTTTAGTTACAAACTTGTTAAAATACCCGGAAATTGCTAAGACATTAATTAGACAATATCCACAATACTCGCTAAACTACTTCCTTGACGGAACAAGTAGATTTGCAAAAGAAGAATTAATAGGTGAAAATGCTTTTAGATGGCCAATCTTAGGTCGTTTAAATAGACCTTCAACTTGCACAGGTGTCTTAGTTGGTACAGGTGTTGGTAACTCTACATTTACTGTTGAGTTTGAAGAGAACTATTTCAACCCTAATGATGTAGTAAGATTTGCTGGTGAAGAACAAGCAATCGTAATGGGAGAGCCTAATCCAACTATTGGTGGTTATACTTTTTCTTTCATCTTACAAACTAACGATCCATTAGCAGTAATAGCTGCAGCTTCTATAGTTGCTGGTTTAACAGCTAATACAGTTGGTTCTGCATTTCCTGAAGGAAGTGATAGAGGTTATGAAAACCATGTTTATCCAGATTGGTATATCAATCACATTGGTATCGCAAGAAAGTCTAAATCTATTACAGGTTCAGCTTTAACTGACGTTACTTGGATTGAGAACAACGGTCAAAGAATTTGGTTCTTTACTGATGAGAAGTTAATGAGAGAAGAGTTCCTTTATCAAAAAGAACTTGATTCTTGGTATTCTACATCTACAATGGATGCTAACGGTAATTCTACTGTTATTGGTCCTGATGGTAAGCCAATAGTAAAAGGTGATGGTGTTCTTCGTCAAATTGATGCTGCTAACGTTGATACTTATAACGGTCAATTGACTGAAAAAAGATTAACTGATTTCTTAGCTCAATTACAATTGAATACAGGAAACCAAAATGCTCATTGGATGGTATTTACTGGTACTGCTGGTAAAGTTGCTTTTCACGAAGCAATGAAAGATTTAGTTTATCCTTCTGGTAACTTAATTTATGATGCTTCAGTTGGAGCTGATACTGAAATAGGTGTTAACTTTACTTCTTACAATGCTTTAGGTTCAAGATTAACTCTTGTTCACAATTCATTATTTGATGATCCAAACTTACATGGAAATAACATTGACCCAGTTAGTGGATTTCCTGTTGAATCATTTAGAATGGTATTCTTAGATATGGGTGTAACAGATGGTGTTGCAAACATTGAAAGAAAAGTGAAGGGTGCTGGTGGAATGGACAGAGGCATGATTATTAAGTATATATCAGGAATGGTAAATCCTTTTAATCAAGGTCAAATGGAAGCTGCTAACTCAAGAGATGCATTTACTTGTGAGGTACTATGTGAAAGTGGTATTATAGTAAGAAACCCATTGTCTTGTGGACAGTTGGTATTTGCATAATTATTAATTACTTATTTTTTTAAAAAATGGAAATAGCAAAAGAAGCCTTATCAAAGGCAAGAGTAAAAGAATTAATGTCAGGCGCTCCTAAAACTGGGAATGTTGAGATTAGATTAAAAGATCCTAAAAGAACAGGTACAATAACAGTTCGTGGATATACGGATAAGGATGGGTCTTATAGACCTTTCGTTGACAAATTTGGAAATGAAAGAGTAAAAAGATTTGCCCGAACTGCATATTTAGATATGAATAAAGAGGATGATCGGTTAACCTTACAACAGGTAGTCAATCATCCTATTTATATCAATGGACCAAGACCTGTATTGGTCGTGGTTAACCATGAAACTGATGCAGATAATTTTGTAGCATTAAAAGATAATGAAGCATTGGCAGGAGATATAATTCAGAAGCTTGAAGGTCAAGATTTAGCTGATTTCGCAAGAGTGCTTTTAATTACAGTTAAGCCTGGTAGTTCAGACAAAGTAATTAAGAGAGCGATTTATGAAAAAGCTGAAACTGAGCCCGGAGAGATTTTGAATTTATGGAATGACGATTTGCGTGAAATTATGGTAATTATAAGAAAGGGATTAGAGTCTGGTTTGTTTAAATATAGACAAGGCCGATATACTTTTGATGGTCAATTAATGGGAACAACTTTTGAGATTGCTACTGATTGGCTTAAAGAAAATGAAGATTTAATTCCTTCAATACGTAAACAACTGAAGTAAAATGGATATAATCGAAATGCAAGAAGCGTGTGATACTGGCTTAGATAAGGCTAATTCTCCTTGGTACACAAGTACTGAGAAAGATTACTACCTTAATAAAGCACTTCATGAGTTTGCTGAAAGTAGATATAGATTCTTTGAAAAGGATGAGCGTGTTCGTAAAGAATTATTACCGTTAGTTAGGTCAACTGCAGGAGCAAATACTTCTATTGTTAATTATGGTATTATAGAAAATTTCATGTTCACTCTTAGTTTGAGTGGAATTTTTAATAAAGTTTGTGGTGTAGGAACAAGTTTAGAGCCTATTCGCCCTATTCAACTTGATGATGAAATTGGGATGCAGAAAGATCCATTTAATAAAAGTGGTGATGACAACCCTCAGTATATTGAAGAGAATGATGGTGTTGATGATATTGCTATAATCAAATCAGATACTACTCCATTATCTTATACTTTAAAATATCTTAAAATACCACGTACTGTTTTTCGTGATGTTGATAATCCAAGCAATAATATTAATTCAGAAATGCCTATATTTACGCATGATGAAATTGTTAGTATTGCGGTGAGAATGATGATGGCGAATACTGAACAAGTACAAAATTATCAATTACAACAAAATGAAATAGCTAACGAAAATTAAATTATTATGGCAAAAGTAACTTATACAAAAGGTCAATTAAAAGCATTTACTGTAAAGGAATTGCTTACTATTGATTTATCAGAAGGAATTGGAAATGTTTCTAAATCTGAACTAATAGTTGGAATGTTGAAAAATCAAAAAGCTGCAGAGAAAGCTAAGGCTGAGGCAGAAATTAAAAAAGATTCTCAACCCGCTAAAGTAACAAAGGATAAAGAAAAGAATACTGTTTCTAAAGATATTGTAAAGGGAAAAGAAAGAAATAAGGCGATTAAGTCTGGAAAGCCTAATTTTCATAGACAAAGAAAAGGGAGAAATCCTATGACTTTTAAATTAAATTAAATTATTCATTATAAAAATAAATATTATGACAGGTAGAAATTATTTCCCTTTAGTCACAGTAATTCCTGTTCCTGCTGCTGCAGGCGGGATTATTAAATTAACACCTCAGTATGAGGTTCCATTGGCTTCTTTGTCAGAAGCTTTTCTTATTGTTCCTGCTGTTGGTGCGGCTGGTTTTCAAACTGTAACATTTGCTGGTACTTATGCTGTAGGTGATGAAATAAGATTAACTATTACTTCTAATTTGACTTCTCGTCAACTTTGGAGAAAAAGTTATAATTATGTAGTTCCTGCTGGTTTTAGTTTAACTTCAATCGCTGCTGCATTTACAGCAATGGTTCAGGCAGATGTAAACAATCCTCTTAATTCTCCTTATGCTTCGGTAACGAGCGCATTAGGTGTTATGATTATCACTCAGTTTGATGATGATAAACAAGGATTGGTTTCATATACGTTTACTGATAGTGCTTCTGGTACAATTGGTGCTGTTTCAACTTTAACTGTAATTTCTGAAGGTCAGCCTTCTGATTTAACTGATAGAGGTGTAGATACTGATGATATTACTCTTGCTGCTTACGATACAGTAAGAATGGTATTAAAAGCTGATGCTCCAATACCATTTATTGATTCTGACGGTAAGACTGTTAAGGAGATATATTGGTATGGAACTCCAGGTGATGGGGTAGGATTGGTTGCACAGATACCGTAGCCAATAATTTAACAAACATTTTAAAGGTGGTGGTCAAAAGCCACCGCCTTTTTTTAATTTTATACTATGCCAACATTAGATCAATACGCTTATAATGTCAGAAATATTGCCAGAGCTGGTCAAGGAGATTCTGACGATGAAAAATTAAACATCAAACAAGTTAAGTTTTGGATTAATGGTTATCGTTCTGCCGGAATGTTTCAGGCTACTGATTTTGGTAAAGACATACATCCTCAACTTTTTCAAGATTTAGGGGTAATACCTTTAGAGGAAGTTGATAAGGCTGATAGTAGCTGTCCTGATGTTAAGTGGGGTTGTACTATTAAGAAGATTAAAATTCCTAAACTAATTGATTTTCCTGAACTTAGAGCTCTTAATTTTGTTGGTCTAATAGATAAGCAAACAGACTTTATTATTAATAGTCCAAGTGCTGCTCATCATAAGCAAGATACAAAATTTGGTAATCTAAAAACAAGGGTTTATCCTATTGGAGAATATTTATATTTTATGCTAACTCCCGAAATGGGAATGCTTGATTATGTAAATGTTCGTGGTGTTTTTGAAAGTCCAGAAGATGTATTTACTTATCCAACTAAAGGGTGTGAACAAAGATGTTATGATTCATCAACAGATGAATACCCTATGCCATCTCGATTATATGAGTTTGTATTACAAAGAATACTTGGTAATGAATTAAATTGGAATCAACAAGCAGTTAATGATGAACTTAATAATGCAAGATTAGATAATGCGAAAATTGGATAATCATGGTAGGTATACATTGTATGGTGTGTATTTAGAATGTAAAGATGAGCTTGATATTGGTATTAAGTCCTTTCCAAAAGGAGTTACAAGGTCAAAGAGCATATCATATAGAACATTCGCTTTGGTTGTTTCTCTTTACTTTAAGATAGCGTTTGAAATGCTTGTAAGAGGATTGAGCGTTCCTTTGTTAAATAAGTTTGGAATATTAAATGTAGTTAAGACAAAATGTATTCGGTATAATCCTTTTAGGATTTCTTTTTATAAAGATGAGTCAGGGAAAGTTATAAGAAAAAAAGTTAAATTAAAATTAAAATCGGGTTATTGGTATTTTGTTTTTTGGGATTGCCCGAAAAAATGGAGACAATATAGATTTAATATTAATATGAAATACAAGAGAGCATACATGGAGTTGGTTGAGGATGGTTTTGATTACCTTGATTATACTTTAGATGGGTATGGTAGAAGTGCATCTATTGGATATATACAACATATAAAATAAGTTATGGGTAATACTGCAAATAAAATATCACTAAATAGAGTTATAGGTAATGTTGTTGGAAATCTTGGATTGAATGATGTTTCTGATGTTTATGATGATATGGCTCGATGGGCTTGTGAGGGTGAAAATAAGATAGGTTCTACATCATCTTATCGTCATTTTGAGTGTGAGCTAACAATAAGAAATAGAAAGGCTTCCTTGCCTCCTAATTTTATGTATTTAGAAGCTATTAAGAATGGCGCTAAGATTATGAATTTAACAGAGCGTTCTTTTAGATTATTTAACAAAGGGGTTAATTTTTCTAAATTACCACCAAGTAATTTTATAGGTGGTCAAAAGGTTACAAATGTTCCTGGTGTTCCATTGGTAATTCAAGTAGATTTAATTGGATCCTTTATGATTGGGAATGTTATAACTTTAACTGTAACTGCAAATAACTGTGGTTCGGTTGTTTCAAATACATTTAATTACATAGTACAAGCTGGAGATTCTTTAACTAATATTGCTTTAGAGTTAGCTAATCAAATTAATGCAATTGGAAATATTGGTTATACTGCTTCTGGCGGGAATGATATGTTATTTATTACTGGGGATTCGCCAATAATAAGTTTTCAAGTTGCTTTGTTTACTGATAGTGTTGCAGGAAGTTTAACTCAAATGGTTTATCAAAAGAGGGTTCCACCTAAACAAAATACTGTTGATGTAAGTAATACCAATACCAATCCTATTTTACAATCAAAAAATCTTGCCAATGGAGCTGTAGCTGAATTAAATACTGGCTTACAATCTGATGGTGGTGGAGGAACATATGGAAATAGCTTAAACAGTAATGGTTATTTTTATGGAGATAATTATGCTTCTGTTTTCTCTATAGATAATGGTTGTATTAATTTTAATGCTTTAGACGATACTAAAATAGGTATCTCATACATGGGTGTTGATTTAGACGAAAAAGGTTATCCATTGATTTCTGAAACTCATGAGGATGCTGTTACTGCTTACATAATGTTTATGTATTTAAGTGTTAGATTTTATAGTGGAAAAATACCTCAATATGTTCATCAGACTGCTGAAAGAAGATGGTATGACTTATGTGGACAAGCAAGAGGTGATGATGAATTGCCTAACAACGAAGAGCTAAAATATTTGGCTAATATTTGGATGCAAATGATGCCTTTACCAAGTCTTGAAAACTTTTAATTATGCAAGGAAAATCAGGTGTTAATATTTTTAGTGGAGGAATGACTGGTGATACAGATATTCTAAATACAGATCCATCTTCTTATAGAGATTCTATGAATGGAAGAATAATGTTTAACAACAATGGAACATATTCTTGGGAGCCAGAAAATGGAACAAAAACTACATTCACTTTAACTCCTGACGATGGGCTTGATTCTCGTGAATATAAAATCATAGGTAATACCGGAAATAATAATATTAGAGTTATATGGTCAACTGTTGTAGATTCAGACCCATTATTATCTAATTCTGAAATAGGAATTTTCTCTATTGATGAAACTGGGATAGGTTCTTATAAAACTTTATTTAATGACCGTAATGATCCAAATCAAGATTTATTTAATTTTAAATTATACAATCAAATTGAGGCAAGATTTCTTTATGAGAATCCTAAGTTAATTAGAGCATATTGGGTAGATGGTATTGCTACTGATAGCAATAGACCAAGAGTTATTACTTTTAGTTTTGATGAAAACTTAGCTTTACCTATTGGTAATCAATCTGATGTAAGTGCATATGCAAGTTCAAATCTTTCTGTATTCTCTATGAATAGTCAGGCTGATTTTAATATGGGCTTGATTAAGTATGTTGGGAATATTGGTGGTGGTCTTATTTCTGGAGCTTATCAATATACTTATAGTTTGGGAACAAAAGAAGGATATTGGACCCCTTGGTACCCTCCTACTCGTAGAGTATTATGTATTCCTGACAAAATTAGTTCTACTAATTGGAATGAGTATGAGATGGGTGATTCTGGAATTTCTACATCTAAAGGAAATCTTATTGAAGTAAAAGGTATTGACCAACGATATGATAGAATTCGTGTTGCTTATACTTTGATGTATACATCTTCAACTGTTGTTAATTCAAAAATATTTGCTCAAACTGATATTGATAAAAATCCGGGTGGTGATATTAAACAGTTTCAGCATGTTGGGAATGTTGGTGAGCCAGTATTAACTTCTGAAATAGCAGATTTGTTTAGTGGAATATTAGGAGCTAAAACGTTAAATATAAAAGATTCTACACTTTACTATGGAAACATTAAAGAGAATGTCTTACAAAACTTCGATATAGAGCCAATACTTAAAAATCTTACTATTACTCCTAAGTTTAGAGATATGCGTTCAGATGAATGGACTTCTGGTATAGTTGCAGAACAAAGACCTATTACGCATGGGTACCCAAGAACAGGTAAAACTCAAATGAGACAACATTCTGCAGTTGGTGGTGTAGAAGATTATGATATTAATAATGATTATTTAAACTACAAGGGCACTCAGGTGGACCATTTATATCCGGGATATTTTAGAGGTGAGCCATATAGATTTGCTATTGTATTTTATGATAAGTTAGGATTTGAATCTTTTGCATTTCATTTAGGTGATATTGTAATGCCTAATCAATCACAATTTTCATATCATTGGGATAGAGTAAATTCAGATGGAAACATTGTTCCTTCAGGACCATTAACTTTACCTCAAAGAGCTTGGCCGACTAATAATTATAATCTTGCTGCATTAGCAAATGAAAAGATTTTTGTTGGAGATACAGGAAATAATCTTTCTCCAATGAATAGTGTAAATCCAAATCCGGGTAGTGTTAGCCCAGGTGCTCTATCGGGTGAACAACGTGCTGTATCTCATTTAAGAATAATGGGATTAAAGTTTAGTGGAATTGATATTTCAAGTATTGCTCCATTTATTAGTGGATTTAAGATTGTAAGAGCATCATGCGATAGGTCTATCTTATTACAAGGATTATTATTACCATGTGTTAGTACAACAGTTGATAAACAAATTGATGGAGAGGATCCTGGTGGAAAAATTATTGTTCCATTACCATCTGTTCATCAAGACTTTTATGACTTTAATGGAAATACTGGGGGAGGTCATGCTCCTAATTGTGATTCACCTCCTGCAAATAATTATGACAGAGTTGCTTTACAAGGATTAAATGCCTTTAATCATGATGGGAAGCTTGATAATGATAGATATTATGCAGCTCCTTATGCTTCTGTTTTATATGCTCCTGCTTTAAATTTTGGAACAAACGGTCCACCTACTATTCAAAGTGAAGATAAAGTTACTTTGGTTGGTGGTTGTTGGGCTGAAACTAATCATCCATTCTTTTTAGGGAAAAGAACTGCTGATAATATGTATTTCAATAAAGCATATTACTCACAAAACAATTGGCATATAGGTGTCAATACTGATATAGGAGATACTAATTATTCATCACCTCCATTTCCAAGATATATGTCTTATATGGAGGGAATTAGAAGATATGATTTACTTAACCCAAGAGGATTTGTTGAAGATTGGGCGAGTAGTGCTCGATTAAATGCTGATGTGGGCGCTCAGTCTTTTTTAGAAGCTATCCCAAGGCGTGCTCATAGCATGTTTAGTTCTATGTTTATAAATCATGGAAACTTTATTCCTTCTAATCCTCCAGTTGGGTGTGCTAATCCTTATGCGTGGACAGCAATGTATAAAAACTCATCTCCCGCAAGATTATTGAGTGATGATCCTGGTATTGGGAATAATGATTCAAGATTTGCAGGAGGTTTCATTTGTAATTGGGTGCGACCTAATCCTTCTCCTTATGGGGGATTGTCTGAAACATCTTTATCCCAATCTGTATTTTTTGGTACAGGACATTTTCAGCCAATAAATAATCCAACATTTGATACTCAAGGGATGCCTACTGGATTAGTTTTTGATGATATTGAAGTTTTTGGAGGCGATTGTTTTTTAGACTATATCTCTCATGTAAGATTATATCCTCATAATGAAGAGCTTGATAAAGATGATGACTATTCTGATGCTCGTTCTTGGCCTTGGGAGGATAGATATAATCATCCATTAAGAGAAGCATTATCTGCGGGTGGAATAGCTGGTGGTACTGATTCATTAATTTGGGCTAATGTAGGAACAAGACCTCATGCGGCAAGGGCTGGAAATGGTTATCCTCAATGGGCTCTTGGTTTGTTTAGTGGTGGTCCAAAGGTACAAGCATTTCCAGAAGGATTATTTGAGGAGTTTGATATTAATGGAGTTTTAAACTTTCAAGAACTTACTGTATTCTATAATACAAAGCCAGTTGATTTTTTAGATAATGATATATTTCCTGTACGTTGGAGATATTCACCATCAAAACTTTATGGAGATCCAATAGATACTTGGAGGTTGTTTCAGGTTAATGATTTAAGAGATTTGAATGGAGAGTATGGAGAGATTACAAGTTCACTTTATATTTTCAATCAAATTTATTCTTGGCAGATTGGTGCTTTTGGTAGATTGAGAGCATCTGATAGGGCTTTAATTGAATCACAACAAGGAGGAACTTTAAGCACAGGAATAGGAGATAAATTAGATGGTATAGATTACGTATCTACTGAAATTGGCAATCAACATCAATGGGGATTATTTGGCTCTGATAGAGCTGCTTATTGGATTGATGTGAACAAGCATAAGATAATGCGTTTTGCACAAGATGGACAAAACCCTTTATCTGATATAAAAGGACAACATCAATTTTTAGATTTAGAGCTTCCTTTGTATGAAGATTACGATAGTCCTGTTAGTAATCGTGGTGTTCATGGAACATTTGATTTTGGAAACAATGAGGCTATATTTACATTTAACAGAGATAGATTAATTTATGCTGATTCAAATGGTCTTATAACATTAATCTCAAGGTCTGTTTTAGGAAAAACATTTACACCTTATATTGTTGGACAAAATCAGACAGCTATAATTAGACCATCTGTTAATGCACAATCAGTATTTTTGCCAATTGGAAATGTTGGTGTGGGTATAAATGAAAACACAATAATGTATTTGTTTTTAAATAGCAAGGATAGCTTTAGTGCTGATATTCATAATGCTGATAACAATGGAACAACTTTATTGTTTACTGCTACCATAGGTAAGTATTATAGATTGTTTAGACATAGTATTGAAGATAATTGGATGTATGAAGAGGTAGAAGCAAATGATACTACACCTCATAAAACAAGTTTAACTTTTAATGAATATGGCAATTGGTTTGCAAGTTATCATGGCTATGCTCCAACTCACTATATGAGTACAAAATATTTAGTTGTATCTCAAGATGTTATTACTGAAAGACCTGTTACTTATAATGCTATTCAAGTACATGATTTAGGAAGAACTTCTGAGTTTATTTCTTTTTCAAAAAAGTCTTATGTTTCTGTTTCGTCAAATGAAATTCCAATGATTACAAAAGCTTTTGATTCATTAAGAATAAATTGTGACCAAGACTATAATGATTATTTAAGTGTTTTGTTAATGGAGACAGAAAAGCAGTTTTATTTTTTAAACATGCTTACTGATACAAGGAAAAAATATTTAGAAGATATTTTAAGAGTACCTTTAAGGACAGAAACTCAAAATGACAGGATAAGGGGTAAACATGTTTTATTAACACTTGAAATGAAAAATAATTTTAATTTTAAAGGAAGAGTAACTAACTTAGTAACTTATTTTAGACGTTCAAATAGAATTTAATATATGTCAGTATTTACAAGCACAAGAGAATTAGGAACTCAGCAACAGACAAGAAACTTTAAAGTTCAAACAGGGTGGAAGAAACATGCTATGGCTCTTGCAGGATATAAAGCTTCTGGTGAAAAGAATTGGTGGGGAAAATGGGTAGGAGCTACACCTATTGCAAAAAATATTGCAGGAAAACATTTGGCTGAAGGTAGTGATGCTGAGGAAGTTATAGCCTCTCAAACGGGTGCTGAATTAAAACATCAATTTGGTACTGCTTCTTTTGCTGCTTCTTTTCTTGGTGGTATAGGCATCATTGGAGGAGATA
>Ga0233413_10000496_pt1 | contig 18805 bp, 46 predicted proteins | sample Na_anoxic_6_MG_FD_189019 | JGI IMG/M metagenome (GOLD analysis project Ga0233413, IMG submission 189019) | Seawater microbial communities from Saanich Inlet, British Columbia, Canada - Na_anoxic_6_MG | ecosystem: Environmental > Aquatic > Marine > Inlet | place: Canada: British Columbia...
TCCTTCGTCTGTAACTGTTATGACGTTAATCATTCTTCGTTCTCCTCATCCATTCTTTCAGCAAGACAATCATCACAAAGCCAAGTAGAAGGCTCATACTTATACGGCTTTCCTTGATCTTCTGTAAACTCATTTTGGCAATCTTCACAAATTTTAGCCATCGTCAACCTCCTTATCAAACGAAAAAATCTAGCACATTGCTTCCACAACATACTAGACAATTAAGTTTATGTTTTTTTAATTATTACTTTCTCATTTCCCAATGATCCTCCCACATTAATTTCTTCTCTTCTATCATATCGTGATTGACAGATACAGAGATCATACCATCGCTAAGTAGTTGTCTAGCAATCTTAAGAAACAATGCTGATATTTCCGAATTAGAAGGATCTCTATTCAGTGCCAAAGAGATCATAGTTGAATAATAATCAGGGCCTTCATCGCCATGCCTGATAACGATAGAACCTCCATCACACTGAGGACAGAAGTAAATATCATATTCTTTCTTATGAGGATTCCCAAGAAACAGACAGGAATCACAATCATGAACAAATAAAGGCTTGCTTCTCATATCAAACATAGTTTTTCTTATCCTTCAACCTTATCGAGAATGGGCATAAAGTCACAGTATGGTTCCCTTTCCTCTACCACTTCAATGTGATAGTGAATACCATACTCTTTTACGTTTTTGACAGCGTTAGCCCATTCTCCGTCAATCTCTTTAGTCTCCAAGTAACCAGAGAATCCATCAGAGCTAATTGCAAGGTGAGGGCAGAAAGCATTCATAACCAGAAGTACTTCACAGGTAACAATATCATAAGGCTTTCTTGCGGTCTTACAAAAAGAGAAAGTGGGGTTGAAGTCGAAGTCAGTCTGAGCTTTTGCGTTTGAAAGCACAAAAGTCTCGTGGCCATCATCTCCAATACCATTAAACTGAATGCTCTTTTTAGTACAGAGAGGCTTCTTATCTTCGTCATATTCCCTCTGTACCAAATTGTCATACTTCTTTAGAATCTTGCGAACGATCTTAGCACCCTTTTCAAAACCCATTTCGTCCTGACGATCCCAGTTGTCAGTCCTCATATAGTGAGTGTATCCCATTTTAGTTCTCCTGTTTTGATTAGGCGTTATTGCCTTTATAGCACACTAGACAATTAAGAATCGTTTTTTTTAATTAATTTTCTGAGTCTAATTCCTTGTCAATTTCATCTTTTTCATCTTTTGGTAGATCCCAGCATGAACCACCACATAAAGGACATCCAGTTAACCATTCTTCATCCCCAAGAGATTCCAAATCAAAATCCTCACCTCCATTGGCATAACATCTTTGCATATTCAATCCTACCTTATTATGTGAACTAAACTTTGTCTTTATAGCATACTAGACAATTAAGAATCGTTTTTTTAATTAATTTTTCCTAAAACTAATGCAGGTTAATTAATCTTCAATTTCATAAGTATCATACGGTTCACAGGCTTCCAAAACATTATCTCCGTCATCGGTATCTGACAACGATGCCACCCGACCTTGCAAACCTTCGAGGACATCATGCTCTTGAACGTCGTTTGGGTCTTCATGCTTTGAGATAACTGTAAAAGCCACAGTGAATGCGTGATTATACAGTTTTGTTTTTGGTTCAGGCTTTTTGGTCTTGTTCTGAAAAGCTTCAACCTGCTCCAACGCTTTATCTATGTTCGCTTGATCTCCTACCTTGATAGAATGAGAGAGAAATGAGAGAAGACTATTTGCTTCTGCATATACTTCTTCTGCTTTCATTTCTTTATATTGTTCGTGTTCCCAAGAATCTAAATCTTTCATTTCAAATCATCCTTTCTCAGGTTACGTTTACATAAGACATTGCGACTTGAAGAAGATGGTCGTAATCCCCAGACATTGATTCCTTGGTGTACTGATCAATCACATCCCGATCAACTCCTGCCCTTCGCATGGCCTTTGATACTCGACCCATGACAGAAAAAGCGTTACCGTCATGACCAACAAGTTCAACTTCAACATGAGGATACTTAACGGTAGATTCTTCCTTTACCTCTTCCATCTTCTTAGGCTCCTCTTCAATCTTATCTAAAGGCTTGTCGTTAAGGAAGTCTTCAATTTCCTTTTCGAAAGTTTTACTCAAATCCCAGAAATCTTTTGATCTCGAATCTGCAACACTGCAACCTTCGGAGATATCTGATTTCTCTTCATATCCAGAACCGTTGCAATTCTCACAATCGTCTTGATCGTAATCGCCAGACTCTTCGTTGTAAAGACCTTCGACTACTCCATTATCACACCAACCACATTCCCGTTCTTCTTCTTCAATCCAGTAGTCACTCCATCCGCAAGTCTCTTGATCGAAGTTGATATATTCCTTGAAAGCGTTGATCATGTTGAGGATAGATTTTGAAGTCTTAGTTCCCATACGAATCAGGAGATCTTCGAGGTGTTCCCAAGTGTCTATAGCATAGCCGTTGTCAACCCACTGAGGAAAGCCACCGTTACAAACCTGAGAGTTAAGGTTCCCAGAGACAACAGCGTCAATGTGCTTCTGGCTCATCTTCTTAGTGTTGGCGAGGAAGTCTTTAGAACTAGCTCCCTTGCCATCGTTCTGCCACCAGCTATAAGCTTCATCCATAAGGGTTTGATGTAGGTCTGACATATTCTATCCTCCTGAGATAGTGGAAAGAGCGTTATTGCTTTTCCTCTTGATACTATACTAGACAATCGAGAATCAAGTTTTTTGTAATTAATATTCTATTTCTACAACCTTAATATCTTTAATTTGCCACCCCGCTTTTCTCATAGCGTCTTCAACATCGCAAATAGTCCACTCTTCGGGAAACAAATCTCTAATTCCATCTATACAACCATACCATTCGTTTTTAAACCTGTCAGCGGTAGTATTTCCATCTACATGGGAGACTTCCATTATTCCTTTAAACTCATTGGCAGAAGACACAGAAATAAGCATAATCATTTCTCCTCTATTAAAATCGACAGCCTTTCCTCTTGATACTATACTAGACAATCGAGAATCAAGTTTTTTGTAATTAAAATAACGATTTTAACAACAGCTACGTGCAAACTTTTCTTGGAGGTCGTCTTCAAGGTGCGTACCCATATAATTCTCACCTTGAAATTGAGCGTCTGGTTCACCCTCGATTACACCTTCCAGAGCCTTCATATAACGCTCTTTTCCGAACAGCAGGAAGCTATCTATAATGTCACCGTACCCATCATCGCCATAACCCTCAATAACGTTCCAGAGAGGCTTGCTGAGCTTTCCAGACATCTCTTCGTAAGCCTTCACAAAGCTGAATCCATCTTCTACGGTTGTATCTTCACCACCAACCTTACTATGTCCAAAAACCAGATTGTGCATAAAGTTTTCAGTTCCAACCTTATGATTTCCAGTTCTCTTGATGGTTTTATTTAGGTTTTCAATAAGTTCCCAGAAGTTATCCTCTTCCATTGCTTCTGATTGGTGGAGAATAGCCCTAAACGCCTTCCCGATGATTTCTTGCTTTTCGTTAATTTCCCTTTGGATTTCACCAACGTTCTTGAAAGTCTCTTCGACATTGATTGAAGTAGCGATTGCAGATTCCATAGCCTTGATCTCCTGTTTTTGAAGTAGTAGGTTATCCTCTTTACTGATACTCTATACAATCGAGAATCTGTTTTTTGTAATTAAAAATACTTTAATCTTCTAACTCTACCGCTTCGACATCCTCAAAATAGTGGGTGAAGATGATTTCTGCAATCTTCTTGTCTTCAACGTGGATTTCCTTGTACTCATCTCGACATTCTATAGAGATACTTACACTTTCCATTATCCGCTCGTCGTCGCCTTCTTCGGGATAGCTATCCTCCCAAGGCCCAGAATAGACACCTGGATCATAGTACCCGCTTGAAAGGAACCCGATAGTTACAGGGCTATAGAGCAGTTCATCTTCGGAGAGATTTAGGCCGTTCTTTTTGGCCAAAGCAACAAGGTAATCAAGCACGTTTTGCTCAAAGGCACTGTTCTCAAAGTCAACAATGGTCTCTCCGTGAACGTCTTTCCAAGAAGTTTTGCCAGACATTTTTGATCTCCTGTTTTTGAAGTAGTAAGTTATCCTCTTTACTGATACTCTATACAATCGACAAGCAAAAAATAAGACACCAAATAAGAAAAATCGACCTGAGTTGAAAGATGATTTTGTTTATAATATTCAATTCCACAAACGTTTAAACGAACGAGCGTGTAGATATTATAAAAAAACGGATTTTAATCATCTGTTTAAAATGAAAAATGGGGCGAAGCTATATCCACAATGATATAACTCCACCCCATACAGGAGGTTTATAGATTTAACAGGCAAAGGCTCTACGTCTCTCATCCTTACCAAGAGGGCCATAACTATCGTTGATCGTATTACCACCGCCACCGACACCATAATCGTCTTGATTGTATTCATTGTTGCCTACAATCAATCCGCCAGTACCCCTAGTCCACTTCACGTTGTTCAAAAGGTTAAAGAATAGTTTGCCTACTTCCTCACTTCTAGCACTTTCACAGGCATGATTGTTTTCGCTAACGTGCCAGTGAACAATACGATTCTTGTCATCAAAGCCAATAGAAAACTCGTCACCTTCAAAAGAGAGGTCTTTGCTCTCAATCTTAATCTTGAAGTCTCCCTTTCTAGGCTTCAGTGGCTTGCTGTTATGATCCTTTTTTCTAAACATAGATTCATAAGCAAGACGAAACGGGTCAAGGTCTTTGTTTTCATAGCTCACAAAGTAAGAGCCGGTGCTTACTTCTTTGTACCTAAACTGGCCATACAAATTACACCATTCTACGTTCCTCTTACCCTTACCTTCTGCAATGATCTTGTTGTAAATGTAGACCGCATTTTCATAAGCAATCTGGTACTGATCCTTGACACCAGAAGCAAAAGCCTTCTTGAACTTCCGATATTCCGCAACACTAAACTTAAATTCGCCACGTTCCCATTCATAACAACTCATTCTTATTCTCCTGTATTAAAGTTAGTTGTTCTTTTCATAATACACTAGACAATTGAGAATCTGTTTTTTGTAATTAAAATAAATTCCCTCTTCTTATTTTCTCACCTTGACTTTCCCAACATTTAGAACAGAAGCTTTTTTTGAAAAACACATAATGTCCTTCTACTTCTCTTATTCCATCTTTTGAGCTAGAACAAAAATGCTTGCTGCATAAATGACATTTACAACGCTCGGAGTCGGTTCTATTGCAGTCCTTGTGTTCCATACTTAATCCTCATCATTAGAGTATTCACATTTCAGGGTAGTCCATCCACAGGCTCCAATTCCATCATTTTCATCGTCATTAGGAGTTCCATCTGTATCGACAAGTGTAGTAAGGGAATCATATAGGAAAGCAGAGCCTTGGTAGTTAAAGTGAGTGTATCTTGATTCAGAGTGTATCTTAACATCCTTTAGTTCATAGTTGTCAAGGATACTATCTATTGATTCACATATATCACTACGCTTTTCGGCAAACTCTCTTGACAACCTTCTTAGGCACTCTTCAAGATATCTTTCGTGGCTAGTCATTATAAGTTCTCCTGAGTTAAATTAGATTTCTCTCTTGATACGATACTAGACAATTAACAATCACTTTTTTAATTATAAAATAAAGTTAAGTTTGTGTATAATATGGGGGAGTGCAGTCGTTTAAACGACTGGGGTTTTAGATATTATAAAAAAAAGGGAAGAGGTCTCGGCTAAGAAGACCCCTTCCCACACAGGAGGAACGTGGATTTAATTTTGTAGAAAAAATACGTCTCGTTTATGCCTTAGGTCGTAGGCTTCTTGTTCTGTCAAACCAATAAACTCATTAGCAGTAAAAGAGATTTCATCGGGATAAAAAGAAAACAAGTCCTTCTCTGTCCCGTCTTCAAAAGTTGCAGTGACTTTCGGCATAGGATCACAGAAACTTTTGGGCATAGCGGAAATACTAGCTGATACAATTTTCATGTTATTCCTTCCAAGCACCTTTGATTGTAGAGATAGCAAACCCTATCAACAGGACAGTTACGAAAACAAACATCACTGGATCATTGGTAAACATTTCCATAATCTTATTCATATCACTTATTCCTGTTCTATATTGTAAACTTCTAGAGAGCCCTCAACAGCCACATCAAAGTCAACCCCTAGAGTGTCACATACAACCCGCAAATCAGTTAGGAGGTCTCTTACTGCAAACCGATCTTCTGTCCCTTCTTTCTTTGCGAGTTCTTTTATCATCTCTTCTAGTTTTTCAACGTCCATTCTTTTTCTCCTTTTCATAACATACTAGACAATTAAGGATTCAGATTTTAAGCAACCATTTTCTGATTTTCTTCTGATTCAAATACTTCTACAGATACAGAAGGCTTAATCCTATCGTTTGCCCCTCGGATTTCATACTCATCTTGCCCAAGGCCGTTAGCTTCAGCAAACCAGACTGCCCTTGCTCGACTGGAAAAGCCAACCTTGAACCATTTTTCGTTATCGTTTGGAAGATAAATAGACAGCATGATATTCTCCTGTTTGTATGTATAATTGAAAGTTCCTAAAACTAATGCAGATTATTTATTTGCGTTTTCGATAGGCAATTCTGATTCACAAGAAGGATAATTAAAAGTTATATCCTCAACTTGATTTAAATCCTTACATATTTGTTAGTTGCATACAGTCAGGAACCAATCCTGAAATTTCAAAGAGAAGTTTTTTGACTTCTTTTGCATTCAAGTATCCCATCACGTCGTCAGTAATGGGAGTGTCATAACGAAGACCCTTCTTGTCGATTACAGCCAGTTCATAGGGGTGACCTTCAGAAGAATAAGAACCTTGGCCTGTGATGATTGAAGCTCCAAATCCGTTGCTGAACATAACCTTTACTCGATTCAGGTCGCAGAAATCAGAGTTGTTAGAATCAAAACTGGTCATCTTAGCTACACCAAAGTCTTCGTTAAGCATTGTCTTATTCCTTTTTGGTTGAATTGTTTAAATTGATTATGAGGGGCAGGACTTTAATCTGTCCCACCCCTCTTCTAAGGAGTTGGTTATACTTCGACAACCTCTTCGATTGAACCCTTGATGGTAGTAGCACCGGAAGTGGTCTTGGTGACGGTGGAAGAAATAGCCTCCCAGTCAGATGCAAGATCCTTTTCCGTGTAGCCGTGAACCTTAACCTTACCATCGGCAAAGTTACGGATGAAAGCCTTGCGTTGAGCTTCACCCATGTTTGAAAGCAGAGCAGTAATCATCAGCTTCATGGGAAGGCTTGCAGGAACAGGCTTAACAACATCCTCACCCTTCCGAATACGAGCGTCAATGCGGAACAGGCCAGATACGTGGTGTTCTCCAACCGGAATGTTCTTCTTGGCGGAAGAAATCTGTTTAGCCGGAACAACACCTGCAACAGCAATGAGCTTCAAGATTTCCATACCTTCGATTTCGTTCTTAGCCATTTTTGTTCTCCTGAGTAGTGGCTTGGCGTTATTGCCTTGCCGATAATATACTAGACAAATGAATCAGAGTTTTTTTAATTAATTTTTCAAATATTTTTTAGCTTGCCATGGAGACTTGTTCGGCATAGCACCAGTGATTATTGGCCAGAGAAAAGATGACGCGATTCTGCTTGATCAAATCCCAAGATACTTCGCTAACCTCTTCACCATACTTTGAGCGGGGAGTATCGGTAACTTCCATCCCTGTCACTCTTACCTTTTGAGAAGTCTCCATTCCAAAGCAACCACTCCACATTACTTCGTCTCCAACTTTCAGAGTTTTTATTTCTTCCTTAGCCATTTTCGATCTCCTGTGATAAGTTAGTTGTTGTTGGTTATACTTAGCTATACAAACGAGAAGTGTTTTTTTGATTAACTTTTCCTTTTTCTTGAAGTAGTAAGTTGTTCTCTTGATACTTAGCTATACAAACGAGAAGTGTTTTTTTGATTAACTTTTTCCTTTTTCTTGAAGTAGTAGTTGAAGTAGTAGGTTGCTCTCTTGATACTTAGCTATACAAACGACAGTCAGTTTTTTTGTAATTAAAATAATAAAAAGAAAAGTTGTTTTCTGTATAATATCGAGCCCGCTAATCGTTTAAACGCGTAAGCATATAAATATTATGGTCAATCTATGTTTTTTTAATTAATATTTCCTTTATAAAAATGTATATCTTAATTGTCTAGTGTACTATAAAGGCAATAACGCCGAAAACAGGAGGATACAAAATGATCACTCTTCAGCCAAAGCAGGACAATAACTCTGTTACCCTTGTTGCAGACCACGCTAAGGCTTCCGGAAAGCTTGGCAGGCACAACTTGTCCTTTACCACCGGAGCGCACAAGGATCGCAAGAAGGATGCAAAGAAGTATGCTTGCCGTAACAAGGGAAGGAATCGAATATCGGAGTATTGATATTCTTTTCTTTTTCTTTATAATGTATCAAAGTTCAATCGTTTAAACGAATCAATCCTAAATAATTATAAAGAAAATACATTTTTTTGTGCATATTTGGTTTTTAAGAGGTATTATAGTAGTACCCATGTGTGCTCCCTTCTGTTGGAAAGCCCCTGACTCCCCCGTTAGGGGTTTTCCTTTTTCATACCGCAACGTCAATCAATCCCCCTAAATTTATCTCTTCCACCCTTTTGTATTTCTTTTTGACGCACTTTAACGGCCTCTGAGGGCTTTTCTTTTGCTTAGGGTAGTGATTACCTAGCATGGTGGATAGGATAGGCTTAATCTTCATTTTTGAATCCTATACTTGTCGAATAAGTCTTGACCAATAAAATTAACAGTTCTTTGAATAGACTTACTGCTTTCCTCTACCATACGTTCACCCTCTTTGATCGCCTTCTCTGTCTTGATACGAAGCGCAGTAGACCTAGAAAAGAGATTTTCAATTTCTGATAGGATGTTTGTAGCCATTTCTTTTTCTCCTGTGTTTTAGATATTACACTAGACAATTAAGAATCTAGTTTTTTGTAGTTAATATAAAAAAGGGAAGAGGTCTCGGCTAAGAAGACCCCTTCCCACACAGGAGGAACGTTGTTGTATGTTTAATTTATATTTTCTTTAGCTTAATACACTCCGGATAACCTTCCTCGATGAGAAGTTTGCGAACCTGACGAGAATTAAGCTTCTTTCCCATCGTTACCTTGTCAATTTCTTCTCCTCGATGTAGAATCGCCCACTGTACCATTATGTAACCTTTCTAAACAATCCCATGTACCGTAACATTCTTTTGTGAAAAACAAGGTTCAAACTCACAACACATTCTCATAATAATTTCAGCAGGAACGTTATGCTGATTTCGATAGATACAAGTCTTGATATCTTCAACTGAGGTAGCCATAAATTCAATCACTTCAATTTCATAGCCGTTCATTCTGCCAGCCTTGATATAGTTAGCAAATTCCCAGTTATGAATGTTTGTATTATCGACAACAATTTCCTCAACTTCATGATCAATAGCATCCAAAAACTTGTAATAACAGTCATTGTGAGCCTTAGAGATAAGAGAAGGGTCAAACTTATATTCTCCATCGTGCATGAAGTAGTTATCAGCAGAGACGATTACAGCCCCTTCAAAAGCATTCTTGATCATTCTTGCATGGGTGCTTTTTCCAGAACCACTTGGGCCTCTCATGATTGATAGCATTTTACCCATCTTTTGCTTCTCCTGTCTTAGGCGTTATTGCCTTTATAATACACTAGACAATTAAGAATCATATTTTTTGATTTAAAAAGAATAAAATTCCATAGAAGGTTGTGGCCGATCCTCTTCCTTGTCAAAATCAATAAAGGTAACGGTCTTTTCAACAAGTTCTACAGGATGATCAAAGTCGGTAGTCTCTCCCTCTTCGTTAGGACGACCAACCAAAAGGCCATTCCCCATAAGAAGATTAATACCATCAATCTTAAATCCTGAAAGATTGTGTCTTACTCCATCATCGTCAATGTATCCAGTCTTTAGCAATGATTCGTCGTCAACGTAGCAATCAGAGTCTCCTGCAACGCTAACAACGGTAAAACAACTGCAATTCAGATTCTTATAAAGATCATCAATACCGTCAATCTCTACAGGTACGATCTTCTTGTTTTGTGAATCGATCAGAATAGCCTTATACATTTTTGTTCTCCTGTGTTTGGGGCGTTATTGCCTTTATAATACACTAGACAATTAAGAATCAGTTTTTTGTGTATATTCTTAAGATACCCATGTTTTAATCGGGAAAATTAAGCCATCCCCACCAAAACCGTCCTTCTCAAGCATTTTACATATAGATTCAGCTTCTTTTTCAGTGTAGTGATCATCTGTACTTGTATTTTCAGCATTACCCATTGCAACACAATCAGGCCATTGAGCATTAGACTTGTATTTCTTAACGCTATCTTTTTTATCACAGGCTACAGTCATAACACAAAGATTACAAGCCGACTTGCCATTTTTCATTTCGTACTTGACTGATTTGGTAGTTCCACAGTTAAAGCAAGTAAGCTTCTTCTCAGGCCAGTTTGCTATGAGTTTGTAATTCCGCATATCTTGTCCTCCTGCTTATGGCGTTATTGCCTTACATATAACTAGACAATCGGGAATTGCTTTTTTACAGACTAATTACCCATAATTGCCATTTTCTTTTCCCAGAAAGGATCGAAAGCAAAGGGAACATCATACCATTGTTTATTGTGAACTTGGTGAATAAAGATAGATACACTTGTCCAGTTTTCACGCTTTTCGAGGATTGCCCTTGTCTCAGGATTAGCAGGAACATAAAGGTCAGAACTGTGATTGTCAATTTCTACGCCAAGCTTTACCATTTCTTCATAGATAGTCATTGTTTATTTCTCCATGTCAAAGAATTGTTTAATCTCTTGGTATATTTAACTAGACAATTAAGAATCAGTTTTATTGGTAAGATTCTTGACAATATTCGCATACCATCTTGCCGTCTTCCATTTCGGACAAATCACCATCCAAACAAACATCCCGACAAATACCGCAACGTGCTTCGTCTTCTTCCAATACTTCTAAACCACGCTTGTTCGCAAATTCCAAAGCCATTTTGGTTCTCCTGTTTGTTAAAGATTAATCTCTTGATAATACACTAGACAATTAAGAACCTAGTTTTTTGTAATTAAATAAAGTTTAGTTTGTGTATAATATATAGGTAGGTATTCGTTTAAACGATTGCACTTCTGGATATTATAAAAAAAACACTGTTATGGAAAATATATCTCCATAACAGTGCTTAGTGTTCTTCTCTTTTTATATTCTCTATTCTCTATAATTTCTAATTAATATTTGTTACTTGGGGTCTGCTCGTATTCTATTCATGTTCTAAAATCCTTTTTAAATCCTCAAAATAAGACAATTACATTTCTACTCTAATCAATTATAATTCATACAAACATCCTCCGTTCTTGTATTTTTCTATCTGATAAAATTATAGCCCTATAGATTCTTTTCGATAAATTCAACCATTGAAGCGGTAGCAGATTCGATATTTTCAAAGATATTGTCGGCACTCATATCCTCAAGAGGCTCCCAAGCATGATTCGTCAAAAAATCTTCTTGCTCGTTGTCTTTCATATCTTCCCAGTTGTCGGGAATATTGTCGCATAAGAAATTACCGCTCATTTCTTGAAAAACCTTGAACTGCATTTCTTCATTTAACTTCATTTTTTCAAGCTTTTTTGCCATGATAATCTCCCATGCCAATCCTAAGAATTAGTTTGTCAATTCCGTCCAATTTTGAAAGAATCCCTTTTGTCCTTTCTTCTACATCAATGATTTCCTCGTTTAATCGCAACCAATTCTTATTTGGATTATTGAGGTAAAAATCTTTAGTCTCTTCTTCATTGAAGCTTGCAAAACGAATATTTGATTTACCAAGTCCATCAACACCATTATCTATAGCTGTATAAACAATCTTTTTCATTTCTTATTTCCTTATTGTGGAGTGATAAACCAGACAAAAAGCAAAACAGTAAATCCGAACAGTGCAAAGCCAACGTCTGCAACAAACTCGATAATTTCCTTCTTGCTAGCTTTTTTGATCTTGTTAAGAATCTTCATTTCTCTCTCCTGTAAAGGGTTGTCTTCTCTTGATATTATACTAGACAATCGAGAAATGATTTTTTGTAATTAAAATAAGAAATTTAAGCACATTCCTTTGCTTCACCTTTACAATCTTCTAGATCATAAAATCCACCACAAGATTCGATAATATCACCTTCTTTGTCTGCTACAGTAAATCCGTAAACTTCACCTGCAAGATATTTAGAAAAAGTCTCAATTTCCCCAACTAGGTTCTTTTCGACAAGGGCTTTGAGTTTAGGGGAAATACGCTTAACTCCCCATTCCTTCCTTATCTTCTCTCTTGATACATAAATGATACCAGACTGCCCAGAATCCCAAGGGCAAGAGAATCCAGTAGTATTCAAGACAACGCCAGAATGAACATAAGCATATACAGGTAGAGCAATATAATCATGCTCATTGTTGATAATAGCGTCTACCTCTTCACCTTCCATACCCTTATCACCAAAGACGTGCCTACTACGGGGGTTATAGGTGATAGTTCCAAGGTTATCCCATTCTCGTGGGCTTTCCGGATATTGCTCGTGAAAAATAGAGACAGTATTTTCGCCAACTTTAATCTCTTCAATATTGCTCATCTTTTCATTCTCCTGTTTGAGGCGTTATTGCCTTTACTGATACGCTATACGATTAAGCAACACGTTTTTTGTTTAAGAAATTGATAATCGACTGAAGTTCCATCTTGTTTAAAACTTCACCCTTATAGAAATTAAACAAAGCATCTTTTTCCACTGTATCGTTATCGGACACAAGTTTATTAGCCATATCACAAAGAACCTTAATGTTTAATTTCTGTATCATATCTTCCCTTTCCCTTTAAGATACAATACTAGACAATTAACAATCAATGTTTTTGTAATTAAAATAAAGTTTAGTTTATATATAATATCCAGGCGTGTACTCGTTTAAACGATTGAGTATATAGATATTATAAAAGAAATGAGTTTAGAAATAATGATCGTTATCTATCTCACGATTCATTTCTTCTATCATATCTTCTGCTTGCTTTAATGTAATTTCTCTAGGGTTAAAGTAGTTGGTGTTATCCTCTGCCATAACACAAAACCCATATTCACAAAGTTGGTGAGTATCGTCAATGCCTAGAAAAATTAAGTATCCACCACACTCTTCCCAATCACTCCATCCATCAAAATATATGATAGACTTGATAATAGAAAGGTCAACGTCTTCAAACAACCTTTCGATTTCTTCTAGGTCTTCTTTTTTCATTTTGTCATCCACGCTCTCTACCAGTTTAAATAATTTCATCTACTCTTAATTGTAATCGTTCTTTTAATGATTCTAATTCTTTTGCTTCTCTTCTTTTTGCACTAATGTTTACATCCAGAAGAGTTAAAGCGCGATTCAATACCTCTTTATAATTCAATCCTTTGTCTTCGCCTGTTAGTTCATCGTAATTAGGGTTAGTTAGAAATTGAATTATATCATTAATATCACGCACCTTTACTCTCCTTTAAATAATCATCTCTATACTATACTAGACAATTAAGAGTTCTATTTTTTAAGGAATAAATATAAAAAAGAGCAGAGGGATAAAACCCCCTGCCCTTTTTTCTTTTAATATACTTTTGAAGTTAGTTTTTAAAGCAACTTTTAACAAAGACCTTGTTGCAAACCGTCTTAAAACTCTCGATACGCAACTGATAAGAAGTGCTTGAACTTGTATAAAAATCACGTTCATACCAGTCTTGAGTTGCAACACCACCAAATTCACCCCTTACATTGTGTTCTTTAACTTCACGATTTTTATACTTCTTATGAGCAATCGCAACAACTTCTTTAGCAGTCAAGGTAACGTTTATGTTTTCAAGCATGATCGCACGAATACATAAAACCTTGGTAGTCTTCAATTGACTTTTGAATTCCTTTGTCATTAAACCATTTGAGATTTTATTGAGCATATTTGCCATTTCAGAACAAGCTTTTTTCTGTCTTGAGAATCTGGCCTTTGCTGATTCTAGATCGTCATGAAATTCTTCCATCCGAAAGTCAAGGTAATCGCCATATGTTTTCTTTGCTTTCCTAGTCAGCTTAGCCATTTTTTGTTCTCCTGTTTATGCAAGACGTTATTGCCTTGATAACACACTAGACAATTAACTCGAAAGTTTTTTTTAATTAAGAATTGATGTTTTTTTAATTAAAAAAACTTTAGTTTGTGTATAATATTCAGGAGTGTATTCGTTTAAACGGGTGTGAGTTTAGATATTATAAAAAAAGAGCAGAGGATTTTAGTCCCCTGCTCTTTTAAGAATTCATTTTTAAGATATGCTTATGTATCTAGAGCGTGATTCCAAGTAAGAGATTCTTTATCCCAGAGCCATTTAAGCTCTTTCATATTTACAGCATCTTCCTCCTCCATAACATCTGGAAATACTCCGTCTACTATAATATGAGTAGCTGATGCAAGTTTTTCAGCGTCACTTGAATAGATATCTGGATTAATAGAATAACCGAGAATAATCTTAATACCTTCTGAAATTTCGATTGCATTATTCATTCTACGTCTTCTACTCCATCTGCGTAAAAGGAAAAACTACTATCTTCGTTTTTATCCTTACCAGTGACATTTCCCTGCATGATCATTTTCTTGGCTTCTTCTATTGCCATGTCTATATCGTGCAGAGTATTTCCTGAAAATGTGATATTACCTAAAATCATCTTATGCGTCCTCCTGTATATTAAAGTTTAATCTCTCTTGATAACACACTAGACAATTAAGAATTCATTTATTCTTCTTCTTCTTCATAATAATATTGATAGAAGGTTTTTGGACACTCTTCACATTCACAAAAATAAACATCATCCTTTGTAGTTAGTGTTTGACCTGCCCATTCCCCACATTCCGGACAATGAATAGGAGCACCATCGTCTCCTGCTTCATGAATGTCTTTTTCTTTCCCTGTAAATTTAACTAAAGCCATTTTTAATATCCTAACCAGTCTAAAAGATCATGAGAATTAATAACCTTTGAATTAAAGTCTTTACAAAATTCCTCTTTCAATCCATGCTCTTCTGCAATTTCCTTAGCCTGACAAAACGATAGATTACTCATTTCTAGTACGCTTTCACTCCACGACATTTTGTATCCTCCAGTTGTATTAAAGTTAATGTTCTCTTCACATCACACTAGACAATTAAGAATACAGTTTTTGTAATTAAAATATACTTTACTTCTTATCTTCACTACACTTTGTAACCGGAGCCATGCAGGGAAAATTAGCCTTACACTTTACAGGACATTCTTCACTCTTACAATTTCGACACTGACATTCCTTGCAAGTATTTTCCATCTTAAATCTCCTGTACGTTAAAGGTTAATGTTCTCTTCATAGCATACTAGACAATTAAGAATCTAGTTTTTGTAATTAAAATTTATACATATGCTATTGTTGTAACCCATTCTTTTTCGTGTACTTCTTTCCATGTCAAATCTGTACGATAAATTCCACTTCCCCTCTCAAAGCTAAAGTACTTCTTAAACTCATTATGTGGAATTTGCAACTGTGTAGAATAATCATTCCTGTGATAAACAGCGTCACTAAGAGTTTTAAGCCGATTCTTTGACTGGAGAAAAACAGTATTAAGGTCATTGTACTTCTTCATCCCTGCAACTCTAAAGTGTACGTTAGCCATTTTAATTCTCCTGTTTAGGTTAATGTTCTCTTGATACAATACTAGACAATTAAGAATCTAGTTTTTTGTAATTAAAATAAAGTTTAGTTTGTGTATAATATTCAGGTAGGTATGCGTTTAAACGATTAGGCGTGTAGGTATTATAAGAAAAATCAGAAACCATCCTCGAAAAGAGAAAAAGCACTCTTCATAGCACAATCAATATTATTAGCACCAACAGGGTTAGCTGAATGAATCGAATAGTTAATAGGATCAAAGTCACCCATAGCTACACTCTTCTCAATGAACTTAGCAACATCATAACCAGTACCGTCTTCATCATTCCCTAGATCATGGTCAAATGAAATAAACTCAACCCCTCCACTCTTAATTAAATCAATACACTCTGAAGCTGTACGAACAATCACCCAATCTAATTGTTTACCTAATGTATCAAACAAAGGCGGATTTCTTACGTCGTCAAGATATACTCTCATTATGTTTTTCCTTTAAATAAAAACGCCAGTCTTTCCTAGCAGTCAAGCCCCGTCAGAATCCACTTTCGCATGATCAAACGTACTCCCAATAACCTCGGCTAACGAGCAGTAATCGACACTGCCTTGAGATCATACTAGACAATTAACATTCGTCTTTTTTAGTATAAATTTTCCTACTGGTCAACCACTCGCATCCCACCACCTTGTTGAACGTCTAATTGTCGGTTTTGCATGATCGGATATCAAATACCCTCCCGACTAGCATAAACAATCTCATGTGCCTAAGCCTTGTCCGTTGTGTAGGAAAATCAAATCAACTTCCGTAAAAAGCACAAACAAGATTTTCAGAATCGTCCTCCATTGACTCCATTAAACCCTTGAGCCATTGGAACCGTCTGTAATTATCTCGCTTGCAATCCTTTTTAACAGCTTCCAATACTTCTGAAAATGGAGCAGGAATCAAATTATCCCCATAACTGTCTTCTACGAATTGTGTATTTCCATCCTTCATATAGACATAAACAAAATGATCTTCTCCCAAAAATGGATCTGATTGATATTTACTATGAACCAGATTAAGAGAACTGTCATAGATTTTACACAAATCCATTTCTACATAGGACATAAAATAATGTTCCATCCTTCCGGTATATAGAACGTTCCCATCAGCATCTTTCTTTGAGGGATAACCAGAACCATCGTCAAAAGGATTATCGAGATCTTGTATCTCTTCCCTGCGTTCACTACCAACAGAACCAATCATAATATGTGTATCGTATCCCATTTTATTTTTTCCTTACTAAATCAACTATAAATGAAATGATGAGATATAATCCGCATGATATTAAACCTACGCCTAATCCTTTTCATAATACACTAGACAATTAACAATCAATGTTTTTGTAATTAAAATAAAGTTAAGTTTGTGTATAATATCTAGGTGAGTAATCGTTTAAACGAATGAGAATACAAACATTATATAAAAACTGATTGTAGTACCCTCTTTCCGATATTCCTAAAACTAATGCAGATTTTTGTAAAACCGAAATCAGGTGACAGATACTTGAGTGAAGTTCCCAAGCAAATTTGAGACTACAATGTGAACCCTTGACCCCTGAAATTCGAGGTTGTTCTCATATGAAGCGACCTTGCAACGTGAACGAGTCTCATAATACTTAAAGCCAGCATCCTGCAAGAGAGTTCCCAACTTTACTCCAAAACTGCCGTCGTAATTTTCGTTAAACTTCTCCCCGTTTTGAATTCGATTAAATAGCTCAACTTCTTTTGTCTCTTTTTCTGTTTGAGTTGCTGACATTTCTGTATCCTCTTTTCTATATTTAACTAGACAATCGACAAGCTGATTTTTTAAGAACAAAAGGGGAGAGTTTTTATCCTCTCCCCTCTATTCTTTAGGCTTCAGATACCGCCATCCTTTGAATGTACTTTTCTTGAGCGACCACAATATTCTCAACCACATCGCAAACCCTAGAGAGTACTTTCCGGCAAGCATCTTCGAGCTTCAAGTTGTCTCTTGATGCCCAAGTCTTGATGTAGTTGTAAGCCCCACCCAAATCGGCCTCTTCGTCTTTGCCGATCATTTTGAGGATAACAGCCCCAGCGAATTCGGCAACCACTTCGTCCATTGCCCGATCTTTGGTACTTGGCTTAAGGTTACCAAGTTGATCGTCTGAAGCGTGAGCCAGTTCGTGCGCCCAAGTGCTAAGGTTTTCAACCCCCATATTGATTGAATTGCCCATGGCGTAGTATCCCAGTGCTTGACCTTCTTTTCCGTTGTAGGCTGAGACATCCAAGCCCCACTGCCTTGCTACTTCAATGAACGGAAGAGAATCAAGAAAAGCAACGGCGTTAGGATCTTCAACTCTTGGCTTGCCCTCAGTTTGCTCATAACCGAATACTGTTACACCCTTGAAGCCGATGCAGATTTTTACATCTTTCCCGTTTACATCTTTTTCGCCATTTTTCCGAAGGCAAGGTGCTAGGATATAGAACGCCTTTTCGCCCTTCTTAACGTTCCGTCCCTCTCCTTTCCACTGGTTGAAGCCCATGCAGTCGCTGTAGCCGTGAATAGCAACTACAAACTGGTTCATGTAGCTGTACTTGGCGCAGTGACGCTCAAGCATTCCAGATACAAACACCTGCGAAAGAGCATTGGGAACGTTACCAGACTCGAAAGCCTTTACGATTGCGAGAGCGGTGTTTTCAGCTTTTCCGAAGTAGTTAGCCATTTTTGTTCTCCTGTGGGTTAGGGTTAATCTCTTGATAATACGCTATACGATTGCCAAGCGTTTTTTTGATCTATTTTTCCCCTTTTTTAAGTAGTCTTGAAGTAGTAGGCTGTTCTCTTTACTGATACACTATACGAAATAGGATGCTAAAAATTGAACTTTTTTTGTAGTTAATAAATGCTTTCTTTTGTCGTGATTTTTTATAATATCCGATAAGTTAATCGTTTAAACGAACATCAACCCGCACATTATAAACAAAATCCTTAAAAACCCAGGTTTATTTTTCTTATTTAACATTCAATTTTTCA
>Ga0233413_10000499_pt1 | contig 18763 bp, 18 predicted proteins | sample Na_anoxic_6_MG_FD_189019 | JGI IMG/M metagenome (GOLD analysis project Ga0233413, IMG submission 189019) | Seawater microbial communities from Saanich Inlet, British Columbia, Canada - Na_anoxic_6_MG | ecosystem: Environmental > Aquatic > Marine > Inlet | place: Canada: British Columbia...
ATCCCTTAATGTCATGTCCTGGATTTTAAGGGGGGTTTTTGGACCTTCTTTTTTCGTATTATCCATTTTTCTGTCTCCTTTTTTAGGTTGATGTTAAAGCGAGTCTGCGATTCGGGTATAACATGCGACATATATTAATAGTAATGATTACTAATATTATTCATTGAGGATAAACTTGTCAAGCACTTTTCTTGCAGTGAAACCTCGGAATATTTTAAAGGGACAATTATGATGAGGACATTGCCCCACAAAGATGTCTTGCGTTGAGAAAGGTGAAGATTAGACCGGTGAGGGAGATATCCATGGTGTGGGCCAAACTGTTACGGTACCCCTTAGTCTATATTCTTGATAGCCTGGACCAATTCTTTCCCCGACCGATGTGCTTCTAATAAATATTCTGGATGCCCCAATATGTCTCTCTCTAAATCTAAACTGCGATACAGGAGGGATCGCCAGAGCTCGGTATCAAGGACATTAAAAAAATAACGGATGCTGAGGAGGGTCCCCTCAAAAAGTCTTTTTCCCTTGGTAGCTCCTACTGAAATAAAAAGTCCTTTGCGTGTGGCTTTAGGTTTTTCAATAGGAGGTTTTTCCAGCCAGTATTTCTTCGTCCACAGGGATTGACATCGATCCATGAGGATTTTTGTGTGAGCACTTACTGTATAAAAAAATATGGGTGAGGTCAGCATTAAACCCTGGCATAACAAAAGTTTATCATAAACTTGTTGGAAATCGTCCTGGATTACACACCGGCCTGTTTCTTTACAGCCATAGATTTCAAGACAAGGAGACATCTTTAGATCACGGAGTATCACCTCTTCTACTTCAGCACCAGCTTCAATTGCTCCCTTCACAGCATTTTTGAGTAACAAAGATGTATTTCCCTTACGACGTGGGCTGCCAAAAATAGCAAGAATTTTAACCATTTCGCACTCCATTATTACAAGTGTATGTTACTATTAATAAAGTTCAACTCAGATATATAAATATTCAGTAATATTATACATGATCAGTAAGACTTATGGAAAATATATTTTTGACCTGATTTTTTGGACTTCCTAATCGGGCTATCATTATACTGGAAAAGCTTATTCAAAAAGATAAGTACTTAAAAAAATGCTTGAATTCATTTCACGGTATCGGTGGCAAAGGGATTGAAGAACACCGAAACAGAAATTCCTTGCATCTTAGAAAGGTAGTTTTTAGAATGGTAATGTTCAATATAAAATTTCCGGAGAAAAAAAGGAGGTTTAATAATGCCAGGGCTGATCATATGGAAGAATCAGGAGATCAATAAACTGAGGAGAGACATGGACCGTCTCTTTACCAGGCTATGGGATGATTTTGGTATGCCTCACTTTACAAGACCTCCCAGAGATATTCCTTTTATAGATCTATCCGAGACAGAGGAAGATCTCATTCTTAAGGCTGAAATTCCAGGCTTAAATCCTGAAGACCTGGATATTTCCATCACCGATGATATTCTGACCATTAAAGGAGAGATGAAAAAAGAATTCGCTAAGGAACGTGAACATTATCATAGAATGGAGAGAAGATATGAGTCTTTCTCCCGCAGCATTCAGCTCCCCTGTAGGATTATGATTGAGGATGTTGAGGCCACCTATAGAGAGGGTATAATAACTATCATTATGCCTAAATGTAAGCCGGAGATATCTCAAAAAGTCAAAATCAGGATTAAGTGATCACCTGACAAATAACACGTGACAAAATGGAGGAGTTCATAGATGCCTAAAAAAGAATCAGATAAAAAGTTACCCGTTGATCAACTCCGATGGCGACTTGATCCAGCCACTCTGTCGTTTAAGACCACTGAAGACCTAAAGCCACTCAAAGAGATTATCGGCCAAAAAAGAGGTGTGGAGGCCTTTCGTTTTGGCATGGGTATGGATAAACCGGGATACAATGTTTTTGTCACGGGAACGGCGGGCACAGGAAGGATGTCCACCGTTCGAAAATTACTTGAAGAGATATCCAAAAAGAAAGCTCAAGTGCCAGACGACTACTGCTATGTCAATAACTTCAAAAACGCTGAGGCACCTATTCTCCTGCGCCTTAAGCCAGGGATGGGGCGCACATTCAAAAAAGGTGTTCGCAATTTTGTTGAAACCCTGAAGAAGGATATCCCGCGGTTTTTTGAGAGCCAGGATTATCTCAACCGAAAAAAGGAGATCATAGAGGAATATGAGAAAAAGGGGAAAGACTTCTTCAAAGACCTGGATAAGAAGGTAAGGGGGGAGGGGTTTGCCCTTGTGGATGTACAGGTGGGACAGATGAAACGACCTGAAGTTGTGCCTTTAATCGATGGAAATCCTCTGCATCTCGATCAGATTGAAGCAATGGTGGAAAAAGGAAGGTTCCAAAAGAAAGAGTTTGGGAGACTGAAAAAAAAGCAGGAAAAGCTAAGGAAGGATATAGAACAAATCTCCCTTGAACTCAGGGCTTTGCAAAAGGAGGTCCAGGAAGATGTAGAGAAAATGGACCGCTTGATGTTTACCAAAATGGCTACAGAATTGGCTGCACCTATAAAGGATAGCTATAAAAGCAAGCAGATTAATGATTATTTCGATGCCATGGTTGAGGATATGACCGAGAATCTACAAATTTTTACACCCCAGCCACAGCAAGCTATTCCTGGTCTTTCCCTCGGTCTTCCTGCGGGAGACTCTTTTCAACCTTATCAGGTTAACCTCATAGTAGATAATGGAGATCAAAAAGGGCCTCCAGTTATTATTGAATCCTATCCGACGTACCGAAATCTTTTCGGTAGTATTGAAAGAGTTGTTGATCGAAGCGGGGTCTGGAAGACAGATTTTAGTAAGATAAAGGCAGGATCTTTTATCAAGGCCAATGGTGGCTATCTGGTTCTGAATCTCCTCGATGCATTTATGGAGCAGGGTGTATGGCCAGCACTCAAGAGATCTCTCAAGACAGAAAAGATGGAAATTCAGACATATGATCCCTTTTACCTGTTCACAACCACGGGATTAAAACCAGAACCAATTGAGATGGATATTAAGGTGGCCATCATCTCAGATGCCTATCTCTATCATCTACTCTTGGCCTATGACGAGGATGTTAAAAAGATTTTTAAGGTGAGGGCAGACTTTGACACATCCATGGAAAAAAACGCGGATTCCATCCATCAATTTGCGGAGTTTATCAAATTGAAAAAAGATGAAGATGGATTGAAGCCTTTTGACAGAACCGCTGTGGCTGCACTCATAGAGCATGCGGTCCGCCTCTCTGGAAGACAGGAAAAAATCTCTACCAGTTTCCCCGCTATAACAGATCTTATTCGGGAGGCCGATTACTGGGCTAGCCAGGAAAAGAAAGCAGTAGTTCAGGAACAGCATGTAGATAAAGCCATTGAGGCCAAGGTATATAGATCCAACATGATCGAAGAGCATATTCAAGAAATGATTGATCGGGGAACCATAATGATCGATGTGGATGGAGAGGTAGTCGGCCAGGTTAATGGGCTTGCCGTGTATGACGTAGGGGATTATATGTTCGGAAAGCCTTCTCGCATTACTGCCTCCACATCTATGGGTCGTTCAGGAATCATCAATATTGAGAGAGAAGCCGACTTATCAGGGAGCACCCACAATAAGGGCGTTTTGATTTTAAGTGGATATCTGAGAAAAAAGTATGCCCAGGATAAGCCTTTGACTATGAGTGCCAGCATTGCTTTTGAGCAGTCTTACAGTGGTGTGGATGGGGACAGCGCTTCTTCCACTGAAATATATGCCCTGCTTTCCAGTCTTTCCGGAGTTCCCCTTAAGCAGTATATAGCGGTTACCGGTTCCGTAAATCAAAAGGGAGAAGTACAAGCCATCGGTGGTATCAATCAGAAGATCGAGGGCTTCTACGACTGCTGCCGTGAAACAAGTCTCAACGGTCATCAGGGAGTTATGATGCCGGAAAGTAATGTTAAAGACCTCATGCTTCGCAAAGATGTGGTCAAGGCGGTAAAAGAGGGAAAGTTTCATATCTATACGGTAAAAACAATTGATGAAGGAATCGAGGTTTTAACCGATAAAAAGGCTGGAGAAAAGCAATCCGATGGGAGCTTCCCCAAAGGGACAATCAATTACCTGGTTAACGAGAAGTTAAAGGAATTGGCTGAGGGTTTAAAAAAGTTTGGTGAAGAAGAGGAAAAAGAGGAGAAAAAGACAGCGAGAGAGAAAAGAGGAAAGACAAATCCACAAAAAGTTCCAGGGAAATATCATTAGAAGTAAATCTCATTACGCTCTTTCTTGAATAGGGGTTACAGTGAATAAAGATACCACAATTATCCAGTGTTCAAACTGTGGCACGAAAAACAGAATACCAAAGAGCAGACTACAGGATAAACCGATATGCGGCAAGTGTCGAAGACCTCTCACAGTAGGTTCTCTTCATGACCGTCCTGTGACTGTCACGGATAGCACATTCAGCATGGAGGTTCTCTCGTATCCAGGTGCGGTGATTGTTGACTGTTGGGCCCCATGGTGTGGCCCCTGTCACATGGTGTCACCCATCCTTGATCAACTGGCTTCAGAGTATGCAGGCCGGGTCAAAATTGCAAAGCTCAACGTGGATGAAAATCCTCTGATCGCTTCAAAATACTCAATACGGAGTATTCCTACCATGCTTCTTTTCAGGGATGGCAAATTTGTCGAAAGCCTTGTGGGGGCTCTCCCCAGGGGTGAGATAGAAAAACATCTACTTTCTATTCTTTAGTCCACCACTTTGAAATTTCCTCTGTCAGCACCGCAGACGGGACAATTTTCCGGAGCTTCATCCTCACTTATGTACCCGCAGACCTGGCACACATAATACTGACTCTGGCGATCTGAGAGCATATCATTCATGGCTTTCTTGTAGAGATCGGCATGGCGGCTTTCTACATCACGGGCCTGGAAAAAGGCATCCTCTACAGCTTTCTGCCCTTCCTCTGATGCATCTTTGATGAGCTTCGGGTATTCTTCCACATTGGCCTTGATCTCATTCTGAAAGGCGGCCTCAAGGTTTTCTTCTGTCGAGCCAATCTTGCCCTGAATTAATTTCAGGTAACGGCTGGCATGGACTGATTCTGCATCTGCTACAGCCCGAAAGAGGCGGGCTATTTGCGGGTAACCATCTTGATCCGCCTTCAAGGCGAAGGCAGAGTTTCGGGCATATGCCTTTGATTCAGCGACAAAGGCATAGCCGAGGTTCTTTTCACTTTTATTGGCCATGATCGCGTTCCCCCTCTCTAATTGAATGATATGGATGGTACATGCTCGAAGTATAGTCCAAAGGCATTAATGAGTCAACAGCCCATCCTTTGGATGGACAGGCCCTGACCCTGAAATGAACCGAGGGCTGAAGGCGTTTAAATTTTTGACAATTTTAACTAAACTGTGATAAAAGAATTGAAGCATAACGCATCACTATAATTAAAAAAGGAGAGCCATCATGAAGGAACAAGAGAATCTCAATGCATTAGAGGTCGCCCTTAATAATGAGATGAGGGAGCGGGAATTTTATCTAAAAAATGCTGAGAGGACAAAAAATTCTGTTGGCAAAGCCATGTTCAACCAGATAGCGAATGAGGAATTAGAACATTATGAGAGGTTAAAGGAAATCCATGAGAGGTGGAAGAATAATGAAACATGGCCTGAAACGGTTCCACTCAAGGTAAAAGACACAATCGTTAAAAACATTTTGAAAGACTCGGTGAAAAATGCAGATACGATGTCTGAAAAAGACGATGATGACTTAAAAGCCATCCAGACAGCAATCGATTTTGAGGCCAAAGGGGCATCCAATTATGCTCAACTGAGAGACAATGTCTCTGATCCAAAAGAGAAGGAGTTTTTCAACCTTCTTTCCAAAATTGAGCACGAGCATTACCTCTCTCTAAAGGACACAGAGGAGTACTTGACTGATCCCTCATCGTGGTATGTAAAGGCAGAACATCATGGCCTGGATGGGGCTTAGGAGTGATCATACATAGACACTATAACAGTATCCCGCTGTGGCTTTACTCAAGGAAGCAGGCGTAGAAATAATAGACGCAAAAGGCTTTCCTATTAAACAAGACAATTAAGGGTGGTCATGGATCCCGTTGTTTTTATCGTTATTATTTCTGTTCTCGGGCCTATTATAGGCTCCATTATTGATGGTCTCGTAAAAAGTCGAATTTCCCCTCCCCTGGTGGGAGGGGATTAAGGGGAGGGGGACGTAAGTGTATGAAATAACGCTTTATTCACCCTCACCCCAGCCCTCTCCCATGAAGGGAGAGGGAGTATTTTTGACTTTTTACGAGACCATCATTATTGGTGTGGCAAAGAAACCATCCTTGATGTATATCTGCAACATGCTACCTCATCTTCGGTATATTTCTCCACAACTTTCCTGAAGGTATGGCCATTGCCATCGGTGCGGTCACGGAGACCAAAGTCTCGTTAATCATTGCCCTGGCCATAGCCATTCACAATATCCCAGAAGGCATCTGTACCTCAGCACCCTACTACCATGCCACCGGCAATCGCCTGAAAGCATTTCTCGTATCATCTTCCACCGCAGTACCACTATTGGTCGGCTATCTCCTGGCTCGATATATATTCGGCTCCATTACGCCGGGAGTGATTGGTTTTATAATCGGTGCTACAGCAGGCCTCATGATTTATATCACGTTGGACGAAATTATCCCCAACTCCTGTGCAGGAAACGATCATTCAACCATCTTTTCCCTCCTTACAGGAATCATTTTTGTCATCCTGCTTGGCCTCATTTGAAGGACTGACTTGATATTAACGTCTACTGTGTCATAAACGTAAGTGAATGGGGCCATTATGAAGAGGTTTCGGATGAAGGTTTCTCATTAAGCTAACACACTCGTTCCTATATTCCTTGACAAACCCCAACCACAGGCGTAGGCTTTTTTCAACGTAATTTCACCCCTTTAGGAGGGTGTAATACTGAAAGTCGACCGTCAGTCTGGTGGATTCACCCCGTGGAACCTTTATCCCGCCCGTAATGTAGAAACAAATGGTCATATCGAGGTAGAATACTTCAATTTACTTACACCTGATGGAACTATTCCACTGGGGTTCTATTATTCTTCAAAAAGGTTTTTTCCAAAAGCTCCACCAAATCAGTATTGGTGGAGTTTTTTTATGTCTATTCTGGTGAATGACACTTGGTGTAAAGCAAGAAAAACAGAACATGAGTCAAAAAAAGATTTGGAACTGTATAAAGAAAGGCTCAGGCATACTGCGTTGACAAGAAATATATTTGATCTATAATGAAAAAATAACGCTTCGTGATCAAGGCATCAAACATTACACGACCACAAAGGATCGAGTATCTTGCTTTCATTTGTTAGCTGAAACCATGTATTAAAAAGGAGAGGATAATGGGAAAAATTTTAGTTATTTACCATAGCCAGCAGTTTGGGAACACGAAGGCTCTTGCTGAAGCGCTTGCGGAGGGATCGCGGGAGGCTGGTGCGGAAGTTGAGCTTATAAATACAAACGAGCGGCGCGTAACGCTCGATCAATTCCTGGCCGCCGACGCAGTTGCGCTCGGCACACCAGATTATTACTCTTACCTCGCCGGCACTATCAAGACCTTCTTCGACGATATCTATCAGTGGGACCAGTCAGGCGAGCCCGTCAAGGGAAAACCGGCTGTGCTTTTCTTCTCCCACGGCGGCGGCGGGAAAGTGAGGCAGCCTTTAGAGGATTTTGTAGGTCGCTTCTTTGAACAGGTGGGTGAAGCGGTTGGAAGCGGGCATCCCATCAGCGATGAAGCGAAGAAAAAGTGTTTCGTGCTGGGCAAAGAACTTGCAAAAAAAGCAAAGTAGATCGACCTCCAAAAATGAATTCACCTGCTCATTAGTCATCCAAAGGCATAGCTATTTGGCTTTGCAAATATTTAAGAATAATCGGAGGAGAATAATCGTATGGGTTACATTGCATCATGGAGTGGTGGTAAGGATAGTTGTTTTGCCTGTTATGAGGCAATATGTAAAGACTACGATATCTCATATCTCGTGAATTTTATTTCTCAAGAGTACAAAAGGGTAAGTTTTCACGGTACAGAGGCTAAATTAATTACATTACAGGCTGAAGCCATCGACATACCTTTGTTGCAAAAAGAAACTACGCGAAATGGATATGAGCAAGAGTTCAAAGATGCGATACGAAGTTTAACCCCAAATGGTATAAACGGGATGGTTTTTGGTGATATCTATTTACAAGAACATAAGGATTGGGTAGAAAGGGTTTGTAGAGGGTTAGGAATTGAGGCAATTGAACCCCTTTGGGGAAAGGAGCCAGAAAAGACCCTGCTTGACTTTATAGATAGAGGTTTTGAAGCAATAATAGTGAGTGCTAAATCAAATTTGTTTAACGAGGAATGGATTGGCCGTAAGGCAGATAGAGAATTTTTGAGGTACTTAAAAGAAAACAATATTGATGTTTGTGGAGAAAATGGTGAATACCATACCTTTGTAACCGGCGGTCCACTGTTTAAGAAGAAGATAAAAATAGATAAAAGCAGGTCGATTATGCGAGATGGGTACTGGTTCTTAGATACCCTTGAATATTCATTACAAAATTTCGTCAAACACACCACGAACTCTTTTATTTCTAATCATTCTTTATGACGATACAAAAATATAATAAGCCTGTTATTGTCCTCGATGCGGGTAAAGTTCTTGTGGACTATGACCCCACGGTGGTTGTTAAGGAGCTTTCAAAGAGATGCGGAAGAGAGGTAGGCCTTCCACAGACGGATGATCTATACAGGCTTTTCTTTCCGGTATATGTGGGCACGCACTCATGGGGGGATATACTCCAGGTCATTAATAGCGCTCTGGGTTTTTCTCTCGAGTCTCAGGAATGGCTCGAGCTTTGGTGTCGTATCTTTATCGGCGAGGTAGCCGGGATGAGGGAAGCGCTCGCTGAACTCAAGAGCGAGTTCCGCCTTGTGGGGCTCAGTAATACAGAAGAGGTACACTGGACATACGTTCTCAAAAAATTCCCCATCTTTGAGCTTCTTGATGGTTGGGTAATTTCCTATAAAGAGGGTGTAGCAAAACCGGATCCCGCTATCTACCGGGCGCTCATGAATCGTTACTGCGATGGCCGGTTGCCCGTTTTCTACACCGACGATAATCCGCGATACGTTGAAGCAGCTCAGCATCTGGGCTGGGAGTCTGAGGTGTTCACTGACGCAGCACACTTTAAAGAACAAATCAGAAAGCGTCGTACAGATCCCCTAAAGAGCCCGGCATGATTCCTTATGGTCATTCCCGCACCTCGCACTCCGTCATACTAACCCGCCATAAAGACGGCGGGCAAGCGGCGGACAAGCTCGTAATTTAGATCTGCTATCAGTTATATACTATCAGCTATGAGCTTCCTTACTCCTATATTCCTTGACAAACCACACCCACAGGCATAAGCTTGCCACAACGTAAAAAATCCCCCTACAGCAACCTGCGATATATCGAAACTCAGGAAAAATATAAACACGTCAAACTAAGGATAATACACACTTGTCCGCCTTTGGCGGATTCAGCCCTTCAGGAGGGTGTAATGCTGAAAGTCGACTGTCAGTCTGGTAGATTCACCCCGTGGAACGAAACCTGCCCTAAAAAATACCTTTCCTTTAGAATACCTGTTGTTCCATTATGGAAAAATTCCTACAACCTGAGCTGTGCTATTCCACTGGAGATCTGCAATTCCAATATAAGATTTTTCCAAAAGCTCCACCAACGCAGTGTTCGTGGAGCTTTTTTACGTCTATTCTTGTGGAGCGCCACGGGCAATCCCGTGGCGCCACTTGGTTCCACAGATTCGCTTCGCGAACTGCTGGACTTAGTGGCACGACATCCCGCCCGCCTCGCCTGAGCGAGAACGATGGCGGGCAGGCCCGGCCATAAAGGCATCCATTCACGGCTAAAGCCAGGCTTTCTGCGGTCGGGGTAAATGACACGTGCTGTTAACCAAGAAAAACAGGACATGAGTCAAGAGCAGACTTGACCAGTTGATAAATGAAGAAAAAAGTAGCTAAATACCCCATACCAATTCGAGAATGGTCGGAAGATGACCGGCCGCGGGAAAAGCTCTTGAAATATGGAGAGCATACCTTGAGCAATGCTGAGCTCCTAGCAATTATGATCAGAACAGGCGCACCGGGAAAAAGCGCAGTTGATATTGGCAGGGAACTGCTCCACAAATACAAGTCGCTCCGCTCTATGAGGGGCAGCGAGATAATTGATAGCGAGAACAATTATTAGTTGATAGAATAAGATTCTTAAAAATTTAAGGGCGTCCCATTTTCCAAAACATGTAAATTGAGCCTAAAAAACCGCATTTTGTTGTTATCTGGGAGCTCAATATCCTTGGTTTGCCTAGTAGAGGTGATTAAGAATTAATAATGATACTAAAATGTTAATTACATACCATGCTGCAAAGTAGAAATAGCCCAAAATCATTAGAGCTATATAGCCAAGAGCTGGCAGAACTTTACCACTCAAAAAAATTTGCTGTCTTATTGTGCGGTCCAACTTTGGGTGATCTCAATACACTTGGGAAACCGGGAGAAAGTTTAAGAAAAAAGCTTAAGGATGCTCTTGAGGAGAAAGGTTTTGACGTCATTCTTGGAGAAGATGACGGCTTAGAAGAACCACGACTTCAATATGGAATGGATGCCCAAGAAAATGAAATGTCCTTTGTTAAGAAACACTGCAATGCGATTGTGTTAATTGCATCAAGTATTGGGGCTTACTGCGAATTAGGTTTATTTTCATATTATAAAATCCACTCTACTGATAAATTGGATTTCATTTTAATTATAAGTGACGAACATGAAGGCAAGAAATCCTATTTGAATCTAGGGCCTGCTACTGCTGTTGAGCATTGGGGAAAGGTATACTATGAGGATTTAGAAAAATTTGAAGTTTCAAGCGTTGTAAAAAGATTAGAACAACGTCGAGCAGTATTGTGGATGGATGATAAGGGTAGACCAAAGAGAAAGAAATAAAAATGCCTATAAGATTCAACGATAACCTCTTGTTGTGGGCCTTAGGTGTCTTGCAACCAGTCTCCGCCATTCAAATTAAAGAAATGCTCTCACAAATTTTCCCAAGTGTTTCACCCCTACCTTCGTCCAATTATATTGAGTCCTTGTGCAAGAGTTGGGTTAGTGAAGGAGCTGTGGTCAAGATACCTATCAAACCTTTTTATCTCTATTCCCTAACATATAAAGGGAATTCAAAGCTTTTCCCCAAATTGCGTCGGCACAGGGACAAAGCTAGATTATTTTTGCTAAAGAAGGCAAGGTCTGCTAAAATACTTATGTCAGGGGAGCAGTTAAGGGAGTTGGCTGGCGTTTCGCTAGCCGAAGACGGTAGCAGATATACACAAGAATTGTGGCGGCCAATAAAACCAGCCGTCACAAGTGCCGGCCGTTTTTATTGGCCGCCACTCTCACAGCAGCTTTTATCTTTAGCTGGTCCTGAAATAAGCTCCCCTGACATTTTTTTTGACTATTACTCTTTCCCAACACTTCAAGCACTGCGCGCTGCTAGCATTAATACTGCCGAGATAAATGATACAAGTATCCACGATCTAGCCCTCGCAATAGGTATCAGCCCAAGACTTATTACATCCTTTCTTCATGCCCCAGAGAATCACTACCGGTCTTTTGAGATAGGTAAACGAGGTGGCGGTACAAGGACTATAAAGGCACCCAGGCTTTTCTTAAAAGTCTTACAATACTGGATTCTAGATTATATGCTGTTCTCCCTGAAGGTGCATCCCTCATGTCATTCGTATCAACGAGGTAAATCAATTATAACAAATGCTTCTCAACATGTTAGCAAGCCCTTTGTTGCTAATTTAGATATCAAGGACTTTTTTGGATCTATTAGCACAAGCCAAGTAAATAATTTGTTTAAAGAAAATGGATTTGGAAAAAAAATCTCTAGAGTGTTAGCAAGGTTAGTAACTCTAGAGGATGCTTTACCTCAAGGAGCCCCAACAAGTCCAATTATATCAAACTCTTTTCTTTACGAATTTGATGAGGGATTTTCAAGACTTGCACCTTTCTATGGAATTAACTACACGAGATACGCTGATGACATTACGTTGAGCGGTGATAGGAAGGATATAATTATTAATCTTATTAATGACTTAACAAAGCACCTAAATCAATACGGGTTGAGCATCAATAAGGCCAAGACTCGAATTGCAAGTAAGAGTGGTCAGCAACGTGTCACAGGTCTTGTAGTGAATGTACGTGCTACACCTCCTAGAAAATTTAGAAGAATAGTTAGAGCGATATTTCACAATGCATACTGTAGGCCTAATGAATATAAATCTAGGATTCCTGAAATAACTGGATATCTAAGCTACTTGAAATCGTTCCCATATCTTGCGGACAGCAAATCTCTTAAGGAATATGTGAGAACGATTAGCAAACTCAGGTAGTGCGTAAAGCTGGACTTCAATTTGAACTTGCAGAGTTGATTGAGGGCCAGGTCTTGAATTGTGTATTTTCACATGTGTAAATTATTCGGTAATAAAGTATGCCACGCATTCAACAAGAGCCTGGAGTAAAGGGAAGTCAAAAGTGGATCCAGAAGCTGGTTAACGAAAAGTCAGATCTGCTTACCTCGCTCATCAGAACCCAACTCGATCTTCCAGAGACTGATACCATTACATGGCTTTCCCCACTTGCAGAAGATGGGTATGCAGAGTACCAGGATCTGGGCTTCCTCGACCTTCTGAATATTACGCTTCCCAAAATATCCCTTTCCGATTTCTGGCCTTTAAAAGGCCCGGTCTGGGATGGGCTGGGGAGATCTGAAACCGGGGAGGTATTCCTGATTGAAGCAAAATCCCACATCTCCGAAGTGCTATCCCCTGGCACTGGAGCAGGTGTGAAATCCTTAAGGAAAATCAAGAAAAGCTTGGATGACACTAAAACATTTTTACACTCCAACTCAGAGCATGATTGGACATCGACTTTTTACCAATACACCAACCGCCTTGCGCACCTCTATCTCTTGAGAGTACTCAACGAAGTTCCCGCTTACCTTGTATTTGTCTATTTCGTGAATGATGAAGACATGAACGGGCCTAAATCAATCGACGAGTGGAACGGTGCTCTTTCGCTGCTTAAGTCGTATTTGGGGATAGGCCAACATCGGTTGAAAAAATACATTGCTGATATTTTCATAGATATTGACGAAATATAAAAATGAAAACTATCATATAGGGGACGTATTGATCGGGTTGGAAAACTCGTGGAGAAGAGGCCCGAAGAGATACTGGAGCGGAGTACGGAGAGGGGGAAGGGAGAGGTGCGCAGTATGCTCTGGTACGGGGCAACAGAGAGGTTGGGGATCAACCAAAGGGAGGTGCCGTCACGATTCAAGCTGACACAACCGGCTGTGAGTCAGGCCGTCCGAAAGGGGAACGATCTGTTAACGTCGCAATCATATTCCTTGTTTCACGATTGAATAGTATAATCATATGTACGTGCCCTATATCCCCATTAACTATATTACCAGACACCACATCATCTAAAAACACACCCACCACCAGGGCCTCTTTAAGACCCTTGTCCTAACCTTTAAAAGTATGCTCCAAAACACTGCCCAAACCAGGGAGGACCACAAAATCCTTGAAAACCTGTCCCGGGACATGCATTACTTCCAGAATAATTACCGCTTAGTCAAAAAATAACCTCGCCACGCCATAGTCCGCAGGACGACGGCGGGACTTGCCTCGCCGAAATTTTAATGAAGGTGGGACTCGCCCCAATTCCGCTAATATAATACCGAATAACAGCGTAACAACATCGTAAAATCTTTACAAAATTCCCTCGTTTTGCTAACATAAAATAATAATCTAAACCACTTTTCTAAATCAAAAATACCTCTATACGGATTTTTTTTAAATAATAATAGAGGAGAATTATGAATAAAATTATAAATCAACTTGAAAGTTGGTTTACCCAAAGACCATCATGGCTTCAGGATGCAGCCAGACGGATCGTTCAGAAGGGCGCCATAGATGCTACCGATTTTTCAGAATTGATTGCCTTGTGTAAACAAGAAGCTGAAGTTCCCGGCCTACCCCCGCAAAAAATCAAAGCCCAGAGCATTCCTCCGGGCGCTCTTCAAATCCATGAGAGTCCCGTTACACTCCGCCTAGAGGAGATTTCAAATGTCAAAGGAATCAACGCGCTCTCTCCACGTAAGCCGCTTAATTTTGGTGAAGGCCCTCTGACTATTATCTATGGAGGAACTGGTTCTGGTAAATCTGGCTATGTACGAATTCTAAAGCATGCTTGCGGTGCGCGAGAGCCCGGTCCGCTTCACGGGAATGTTTTTGATCATCAGGATTCAGGTAAGAGTTGCACGTTTAAAGTGAAGATAGGCACAGAACCCAAAGAGCTTCAATGGTCTCCGAATATGGGTATTTTAGAGTATATCAGGGCTATAGAAATTTATGATATTGACTGTGCTCGTGTCTATTTAACTGAAGAGAACGAAGTAGCTTACGAACCATGGGTGCTATCATTATTCACCCAGCTGACAGATATTTGCACTCTTGTTAGTAGAGCTCTAAAAGATGAGATTGACCGCTCCATCACATTAATCCCTCCTTTACCCGTTCAACTTCACGGAACTGAAAGTGCCTCATGGTATTCCAGCTTAAGCCACCAAACCATACAGAGTGATATAGACACAAAATGCCTATGGAATCAGGCCCTTGAAGGCGCTCTTGCAGAGCTGAATAAGCGTCTGGCAGAAACTGACCCTGCCGAGCAAGCAAAACAACTTAGAAGGACAAAAGCCAATCTCTTACTTCTCTATAAAGAACTTAAAGAGATTCGTGACCAGTTAACTGATGAAAAATGTACGGAATACCTTAACGCTAAAAAAGAAGCCGCCACAAAGAGGAAGGCTGCCGATGAAGATGCAAAAAAAGTTTTTGAAAACGCTCCTCTTGAAGGAGTAGGCTCTGAAAGCTGGAGGTTGCTTTGGGAACATGCTCGTAACTATTCAGAAACCATAGCATACATAGGAATTACCTTCCCAAACATATCTGAAGAAGCAAGATGTGTTTTATGTCATCAACTTCTTAGCCCAGAAGCAAAGCAGCGCTTTACGTCATTCGAGGAGTTTGTTAAAGGCGAGCTCCAGAAACAGGCAAATGAAGCTGAAGGACGAATAAAATCCCTCGAGGAAGAAATTAAAGACATTCTTTCAGCAGACAATCTTAGCTTACTAATGGATTCGGCCGGCATAACAGTCGACGCTGAACGTAAAGAAGTTTCCATGTTCCATCAATCAATATTGGAGCGAAAAGATTTTCTACTAAAAGCTAAATCTTTATTGGACGTTACCGGACTACCCGATGAGACCTTGCTTGAAAAGTTAAGAAAACTTTCTGAAGGTTTAGAAAAAAGGGCTCAAAAATATGATCAAGACGCAAAAAAGGAGAATCGTGATATACTAGAAAAACAAGCTAAAGAACTCCAAACTCAAAAATGGCTATCTGAACAGAAAAATCTTATTGATCAAGAAGTTGCTCGACTTAAGCGCATAAATGCACTAGAAAAAGCACGCAGATTAACCAACCCTAAATCCCTATCGGATAAAAAATCGGCTCTTGCAGATATAATGATATCGCCTGCTTTCATCAAGCGCTTTAAAGACGAGCTACAATTACTCGGTGCATCTCGTATTAAAGTTAAGCTCAACAAAACAAGAGCCGAATATGGCCGCGTATATCACAAAATTCAGTTAAATGGCTGTAAAAGAAACGTTTTTACAATCGAGGTCTTAAGCGACGGTGAATTCCGTATAGTATCTTTAGCGGCATTTCTGGCTGATGTAGAAGGCCATGATCATAGTACACCTTTTATTTTCGATGATCCGATTACGTCAGTAGACCAGGATTTTGAAGAGGCAACAGCTCAACGGTTAATAGACCTTTGCCGCTCACGCCAGGTTATCGTTTTCACGCATCGTTTATCTCTCATGGCACTCTTAGAAGATGCGGCAAAGAGAGCAGAGATAGAACCCTATGTTATATGCCTTCGCAGTGAAAGCTGGGGCATCGGTGAGCCGGGTGAAACACCTATCTTTGCAAAAAAACCAGAGAAGGCCCTAAATTTAATCTTGAATGAAAGATTACCAAAGGCTCGGAAGATATTTAACGAAATTGGTAGGGACGAATATGAAGAGGTCGCCAAAGATATCTGTATTGACATTAGGATATTAATTGAGCGGTTAATTGAAAACGACTTGCTGGCCGACGTAGTTCAACGCTTTCGACGTTCAGTTCAAACCATGGGCAAAATCCACAATCTAGCCAAAATAAATGCTGACGACTGTAAATTATTAGATAATTACATGACTGAATACTCTAAATATGAGCATTCACAATCATCCGAGACTCCTGTTAACATTCCAGACCCAGATAAAATTGAAAATGATTTAAAGGATATTTTGGCGTGGATTGATGAATTTAAAACAAGATAGATTTGGCCTTGTTATTTCCTTAAAGACGGCGGGCAAGCCCGCCATAAGAGGGGACGTAGTTTCTGAATGAACTTGTGAAGGTAGTAAATGGGGCCAGGCATAACTAAATAAGTATTCTTGACTTCCCATTTCAGTGAATTGAATAAGAAGCTCAAATCTTTATTCATATTTGTGAACACCCTAGTATTTGCTAAAAATAGTCATGCTCTAATAAATGAAGTAGGGGACGTCCATTGGTAAATCAGTAACTTCGCATAGCATAATATAAAGGGGTCAGATCTACGCTTGGCTCTTGTTAGATCAGTAAACGTTCCAGGAAATGCGAAATGAAAGGCTTTGGCCTCCGTCACAGATAATGATTGGTTTGCATTCCTCTTCAAGCATTAAAATATGGGGAACACATCCGCATTTTTCATTACTGTTATTTTATTCTTTTTTTGTCATCTGTAAAAGCAAGTAAAAATGTACCTAGCTGAATTACATGGCAAATTGTCTCAGAGAATTGAGAGAATGGAGGACATTCTGACTTCAAATGTCTTTTCATTTTTTAAATACTCGACTCGAGAAATTTTTCTAAAAGGGTATCTGAATAAATTGAAGGTTTATGTTTCTGATCAGGAAGCTAACGAAGCAGAATTTATATTTTGGCCACGTTTTGAGGAAAATACTGAACCGGATCTTGTCATAATAGTTGGAAATTACTACTTACTGATTGAAGCTAAATATTTTTCAGGTTTTGGCGGTGAAACTGATAAAACGGAAGCTCAACTGATCCGAGAAATAAAGGGCGGTAAATTAGATGCGAAAAACTACGGTAAGGATTTTATACTAATTGCAATTACAGCTGACCCTTATTACAAAGACTACAAATTTGAAATAATTCCAAAAGATTTTAGACCTCATTTTGTGTGGACTAATTGGCAGACCGTTTCATCGTTCCTCAGCAACATCTTGGAGAAAGACATAAAAATACCAAAGCAAGAACATGATTTCGCCCTTGATTTATATAATTTGCTTGACAAGAAAAATCTTCGTAAATTTCAAAGCTTCGATATCCTTTCTCTCGTGAAACAATATCTCAAACCACATGCTTCTGTTTTTTTTGAGGCAAAAACTGCTAAATTCCGTGGGGATTTCATAGGTTTTTTAAACAGTTTACCATTAGATAAAAAAATCTTGAAGATGAGAAAAACTATTTTTCTAACTATACAGAAAAATATATTTACCCATTTATTGCAATCAGGGAGATTAAAGTACTCCGAAGATACTATATTCTTTAAAGGGGGATGAAATCATGACCGACAAAAATGAGATAATCGAACAGACAAATTTAGCTTTTGACTTTATCCAGAAATTGTATCTTGAAGTATCTTATTTAATAAAAGAAATAGAAGGTATCTTAAGAGAAGAAGAGGAGAAATTCATTATTGGGAGACCTGGTGGCTATAGCGTTAATGTAAGAAGTTCAACAGGTTTAGAATCAGCCAGTGTTAGTTTATGGTTGTTTAGAAAGTTTGGTGTATTTTTTGTCCCGGATGAAAAGACAGAAATTCAAGGTGGCGTTACCACCACAAAACTGGATAAGGATTTAAAAGTGCTGTATTTAAGGTTTTTACTTAACGATAGGTCCATCGAAGAACCAGTAGCTTATTCGGGAGTATTACATAACATTGTGAAAAAGCCTGAAGTAAAAGGTATTAAGAAATTTGAACACCTGATGGGTCATTTTGAATATAATGATGTAAAGATTTTTAAAGATGTAGCGAAAATTGACTATGAAGACGCGTATATCAACATCAAAGGGGAATTAATAAAGAATAACTTGTTTGAGATTAATGATAGTGAAACCATCCTTGAGAAGATAATTAATCCATCACTAGCATTGTATAGAAGGTATTGAGATATAAAGTAAATCGGACCATTTGTAAATAAGTAAAAATTTATCGGAAATTTGAATCACACCTTGACTTGTTATTAAATCTATGCCGATTTTTTGAAAATGAAAACGGATATCGGAGAATATATTGCTGGAGCTTACTTAAAGCTGATCAAAGAATGTGAGGCTGTAGATTATAATGTAAGGCCGCCAGGAGGTGGTTTGGAAGGGTTAAATGAATTGGATGTCATAGGATTAAGTTTCAACAAACAAACAGTTTATCTTTGTGAGGTAACTACACACATAAGAGGGACCTTATACAAGGA
>Ga0233413_10000500_pt1 | contig 18756 bp, 15 predicted proteins | sample Na_anoxic_6_MG_FD_189019 | JGI IMG/M metagenome (GOLD analysis project Ga0233413, IMG submission 189019) | Seawater microbial communities from Saanich Inlet, British Columbia, Canada - Na_anoxic_6_MG | ecosystem: Environmental > Aquatic > Marine > Inlet | place: Canada: British Columbia...
GGTTTTGTTGTGGCGGATACGGGTGGCCCGGACATTTTGTTACATGTCAACGTGTTGCGGAATTTCGGTCAAAGCTCTGTCGCGGATGGGGCGCGGATCAGCCTCATCATTCAGCTGACCAGTCGGGGCGTGCAGGCGACGGAAATCACAGCGATCCAGCCCCCCGAATCTGCGCAGTCGGACGCGCTTTCGGACATATCGGGGGTCGATCCCGAGGTGCTGCGCGACGCGCCATTGGAGCCTGCACGCGTCAAATGGTTCGACAAGGCCAAGGGGTTTGGATTCGCGAATATCTTTGGCAGACCCGAGGATGTCTTCTTGCACATAGAGATTTTGCGCCAATCAGGTCTTGCTGATCTGCAACCGGGCGAAGCCTTGGCTGTGCGGGTCATCGAAGGCAAACGCGGGGCGATGGCCGTTGAGGTACAGGCATGGGAAACAGTTCTTCACTCCAAACCTTCGGCAGACAGCTGAGGTTTTATGCCGTACTTGCGCTCTCATTGGTGTGGGGGCAGGCGGCATTCGCGCAGGACTGCAGCGTGGATACGGTTTATCTGAAAGGCAGTTGGGGCAACGCGCGCTTTACCGTCGAGCTGGCGGATGAACCCGAGGAACAGGCGCTGGGGCTGATGAACCGCGCATCGCTGCCCCTGGCCGCCGGGATGTATTTTGTGAACCGGCAGCCGCGCACCACCAGTTTTTGGATGCGCAACACGCTGATCCCGCTGGATATGCTGTTTATTGATGCGCGCGGTGTGGTGCAACACATTCACCACAATGCCATTCCCCTGGATGAAACCCCGATCATGGGGGGCGATGACATTCTGACGGTGCTGGAAATCAATGGCGGTCTGGCGGCGCGTCTGGGCATTGATGTTGGCACGCAGGTCCGCCATCCGGCGCATGATGAATGGTCCCCGGCATGGCCATGCTAAATTCTGCAAATCTAGGGCTTTTCATTCGCGTGAACACTGGCTAAAGAGGCGTCAGTCGGAGCGTGGCGCAGCCTGGTAGCGCACCTGTTTTGGGTACAGGGGGTCGGAGGTTCGAATCCTCTCGCTCCGACCACTTTTTCTCTTAATCTGCATCTCGATTGCGGTCTTGTTTTTCAAGACTGCTGTAGTTTTGGGCAGGGCGCACAGGACATGGTCTTTTGTGTCGCAGCTGTCATCATACCATTCGGGTGTTTTGGATGAACCGCAGCCGACCCTGGCGGTCTGACCTCTATCGAGGGGGGGGCTGTTCGTCACATGCAGCCACATGATGTAGTGGTGTGCTGTGCAGAGAAACACATCTAATGGTAGTCAGAGCGCGGATTTACATGAATGATTCTCTGGCGTGTCAGCATTGAATGTTGCTGAAATGTGAAGGGGACTGTTCTGTCAGCACTTTTTCTGCCGCCCCGCGCCGGAGCATTTTTTGCACAGGTTCGCTGTGGATAAGTTCACCCATTACCTCAGCGCAACAGGCTAAGCCTGCGATAAACAGTGTATAATTCAACCCAGAGTTCCCGGGCCCCTTGATGCGGCTGATGGGGATATTTTCTGTTTGAATCACCGGGGCTGGGCCGGCCCAAAGAACAGACCGCAGGTCAACTCCCATTATTGTGAAAATTGGGAAAAAAACCCGTTGACCCAATATGGCTTCATACGCCAGTTTGTGCAGGCCGGATCAAACGCTACTACATATAGTGGTTAACACTGATAGGCGGATCCGGGTACAGGCGCATACGAAGGTTAGGTCAGAAGATCGAGATATGCAAAATGCTCCTCTCAACCGAAAGGGGGGGATGGGCAGGATCTGTGCCTGACAACGGCGACGAAAGAGGGGTTGGGCGCGGCTGGCGAATGTCAAAAGCGACCGGGGTTTAGACAAGTTGAAACAGAGGCAGCGATAATGAAAATCGAACGCAAATTCACCACGGCAGGGCAGGATGCCTACGCAGATCTGGATTTCATCACGACCGTATCCGAGATCCGCAATCCTGACGGTTCGGTGGTTTTCAAATTGGACGATGTCGAAGTGCCGTCAAGCTGGAGCCAAGTGGCCAGCGACGTGATCGCGCAGAAATATTTCCGCAAGGCGGGCGTCCCATCATCGCTGAAGAAAGTCAAAGAAAAGGGCGTGCCAGAGTTTCTGTGGCGCTCTGTCCCTGCGGACGGGGCCGAAATGGGAGGCGAGACCTCTTCCAAGCAGGTGTTTGACCGTTTGGCGGGTGCCTGGACCTATTGGGGCTGGAAGGGCGGCTATTTCACCACCGAGCCAGACGCACGGGCCTATTACGATGAAATGCGCCACATCCTTGCCTCGCAGCGCGGCGCGCCGAATTCGCCCCAATGGTTCAACACCGGCCTGCACTGGGCCTATGGTATCGATGGCCCGGCGCAGGGCCACTACTACGTGGACTACCAGACCGGAAAACTGACCCGTTCCAAATCCTCTTACGAACATCCCCAGCCCCATGCCTGCTTTATCCAGTCTGTCGCCGACGATCTGGTCGGGGATGGCGGCATCATGGATCTGTGGGTGCGTGAGGCGCGGCTGTTCAAATACGGTTCCGGCACCGGCACAAACTTTTCAAGCCTGCGCGGCGCAGGCGAGAAACTGTCGGGGGGCGGCAAGTCCTCTGGCCTGATGGGTTTCCTGAAAATCGGTGACCGCGCGGCAGGTGCCATCAAGTCAGGCGGCACCACGCGCCGTGCGGCCAAGATGGTCATCGTCGACGCCGATCACCCTGATATCGAGGACTTCATCAATTGGAAGGTGCTTGAAGAGCAAAAGGTGGCCTCCATCGTGGCTGGCTCCAAGATGCACGAGCAAAAGCTGAACCTTTTGTTCGCAGCCATCAAAGCCTGGGACGGTGCTGCGGAAGACGCCTATGATCCGGCCAAGAACGACCAGTTGAAAGCTGCGATCCGTGAGGCCAAAAAGGTCGCAATACCAGAGACTTATGTCAAACGCGTGCTGGATTATGCCAAGCAGGGGCATACCTCCATCGAATTTCCGACCTACGATACAGATTGGGATTCCGAGGCCTATAACTCCGTCTCCGGCCAGAACTCCAACAACTCCATCCGCGTGACGAACGGGTTCCTGACAGCTGTCGAAAAAGACGCCGATTGGGAACTGCTGGACCGCGTGACAGGCAAAGTGGCCAAGACCATCCGCGCCCGTGACCTGTGGGAACAGGTCGGCCATGCCGCATGGGCCTGTGCCGATCCGGGCATCCAGTATCACGACACGGTCAACGATTGGCACACCTGCCCCGAAGACGGTGCGATCCGCGGGTCCAACCCCTGCTCGGAATATATGTTCCTTGACGATACCGCCTGTAACCTCGCGTCGATGAACTTGCTGACCTTCCTCGAGGACGGTGTGTTCAACGTCGAAGACTACATGCATGCTTCGCGTCTGTGGACCGTCACGCTGGAAATCTCTGTGATGATGGCGCAATTCCCGTCAAAAGAGATCGCTCAGCGGTCTTACGACTTCCGTACCTTGGGCCTGGGCTATGCAAACATCGGCGGTCTGCTGATGAACATGGGCTTTTCCTATGACAGCGACGAGGGCCGCGCGCTCTGCGGTGCCCTGACTGCGATCATGACTGGTGTCGCCTATGCCACCTCCGCTGAGATGGCCGGAGAGCTGGGGGCATTCCCCGGCTATCACAAGAACGCAGCGCATATGCTGCGCGTCATGCGCAACCACCGCAACGCCGCCTATGGCAAGGCGGAAGGCTATGAAAAGCTGGCGATCAAACCGGTGCCGCTGGATCATGCAAATTGCCCGCAGGCCGGTCTGGTCGACGTCGCCACCTCCTGCTGGGACGAGGCGCTGAAACTGGGCGAGCAGCACGGCTACCGCAACGCGCAGACATCCGTGATCGCCCCAACCGGCACCATCGGCCTGGTAATGGATTGTGACACCACCGGGATCGAGCCGGATTTTGCCCTGGTCAAGTTCAAGAAGCTGGCCGGTGGTGGCTACTTCAAGATCATCAACCAATCCGTGCCGGCAGCTTTGGAAAAACTGGGCTACGGTTCGGCCCAGATCGAAGAGATCGTATCTTATGCGGTGGGCCATGGCTCCATCGGCAATGCGCCGGGCATCAACCACACCTCGCTGATGGGCCATGGGTTTGGCCCCAACGAGCTGGCCAAGGTGGATGCGGCACTGGCGCAGGCCTTTGACATTCGGTTTGTGTTCAATCAGTGGACGCTGGGCGAAGAGTTCTGCACCCAGGTGCTGGGCATCCCGGCCGAAAAACTGAACGATCCGTCCTTTGATCTGCTGAAATCCCTCGGCTTTTCCCGTAAGGACATCGAGGCGGCCAATGACCATGTCTGCGGGACCATGACGCTTGAGGGCGCACCACATCTCAAGACTGATCATTACAGCATCTTTGACTGCGCCAACCCCTGCGGCAAGAAGGGCAAGCGCTACCTGTCCGTCAACAGCCACATCTACATGATGGCGGCCGCGCAATCGTTCATCTCCGGCGCGATCTCCAAGACGATCAACATGCCGAATGATGCAACGATCACCGATTGCCAGAAAGCCTATGAGCTAAGCTGGTCCTTGGGCATCAAGGCAAATGCGCTCTACCGTGACGGCTCCAAATTGTCCCAGCCCCTGGCCGCATCGCTGGTCGAGGATGACGATGAGGCGGCGGAGATCCTTGAATCCGGCTCCAACCAGGAAAAAGCCACTGTTCTGGCCGAAAAGATCGTCGAAAAGATCATCGTCAAGGAAATCATCAACCGCAGCCGCGAAAAGATGCCCCAGCGCCGCAAGGGCTACACCCAAAAAGCCATCGTGGGCGGCCACAAGGTCTATCTGCGCACCGGCGAATACGGGGACGGCAAGCTGGGCGAGATTTTCATCGACATGCACAAAGAGGGTGCAGGCTTCCGGGCAATGATGAACAACTTCGCCATCGCAGTGTCGGTTGGCCTGCAATACGGTGTGCCGCTTGAGGAATTCGTCGATGCCTTCACCTTCACCAAGTTTGAACCCGCAGGGATGGTTCAGGGCAACGACAGCATCAAGAACGCGACCTCGATCCTCGATTACATCTTCCGCGAACTGGCGGTCAGCTATCTGGACCGCACGGATCTGGCGCATGTAAAGCCCGAAGGGGCCACATTCGATGATCTTGGCAAGGGCGAAGAAGAAGAGAATGTCGGCAATGTCGCTGAATTGTCCGAAACAGCTGCATCGCGTTCGCTCGAAGTGCTCAAGCAGATCAGCTCAAGCGGCTATCTGCGCAACCGTCTGCCGCAGGAACTGATGGTTCTGCAGGGCGGTATGGACACGACAATGCTGCAAGTCCCCACTGCGGCCGCAGCAGGCGGCGTAGCGGTGGCCATGGCCTCCAGCACGGCGGTATCCTCTGGTGCGGTGTCACTTGACGCGCGGACCAAGGCCAAGATGCAGGGCTATGAGGGCGAGGCCTGTGGCGAATGTGGCAACTACACGCTGGTGCGCAACGGCACCTGCATGAAGTGCAACACCTGCGGCGGCACCTCGGGCTGCAGCTGATACCAGATAGGGTGGGGCGCGCTCTGTGCCCCACTTTGCAGTTCCGGCACCGCCGGGGCACAAGACACGGAGCGAGTGCGCTCGCTCTGGACGACGTTCAGGCCGCAGGCAAAAAAACATCGAGCGGTTAACATATTGAGCCTGAACGGCGAAACTCAGGGAGGGCTCAGGCTCTCCCTTTCTTCTTTTCAGCAGGACGCCTGTCGGTTTGCGATGCCCCCCAGGTGCGCAGCAAAACTCCGGACATGCCCATGCCCACCCCGTCTCCCTGATAAACCGCCCCATCACCTAGCACGACCCAAAACCCCTTGCCCCCTCTTTTTGGCCCAAAATACCTCGGGGTTTGGGGCAGAGCCCCAATCCAACGCAGCTGCGCAATCAACGCAAAGACCCACAACCACGGCAAAATCGCTTCGGGGCTTTCCGCCGATCACCGCAGGACCCGCTTTTTCGGCAGCTCCCCGCGCAGGCGGATATGCCCGATCGGCAAGCAGCCGCGCGTCCCTGCATAACCCCGGATGCAAAGGCGATCTGATGCGTCATACAGGATAGAGGCGTCACAGCCTGTGCTTGTTGAAACCCAACAAAGGGAGACCCCGAATGACCGGACCCATCCAGATGACCCGCCTTGTTGCAGCCTTGCTCGGCCTGCCTGTCTGTGCTTTCGCGGCCATTGCCGCCGAAGTGGACACCAATGGTGACGGGCTGCTGAGCGTGATGGAAGTGCAGGCGATCTTGCCTGACATCACAACCGAACAATTTTCGTCCATGGATCTGAACGCGGATGGCGCACTTGATGAGGATGAGGTGCAGGCCGCGCAGGAGGCGGGCCTGATACCGGTTCCCGGCAAGGGCTGAAACAGGGCGGCAGATCAGGGCGGCCCTGCACCCATGCCCGACCTGATATTAAAGAGCCCCCGCAACGAGGTGCGGGGGCGCGTGTTCTTAAGCGGTCGGGGCATTTGCGAAAGCCGCGTAAGCAACTGATTACATTAATATTGTCACTCAGGCAGGTGAATCTTGAACTTGGCCCGGATTTCCCTGTCGACCATGGGGTCGAACCGCGCTCTTGAACGTTGGCTCAGGATCTCTTCCTTGCGCGCGGTGGCGTTTTTGATCAGGTCCGGCTTGCCCAGTTCCGCCCATTCCTTGGGCGATGATCTGTTGCCAAGTCGGGGATAGACATGATCTGTCTCCATCCGGCTCAGGGTCTGTTCGGTGCCCAGGTAATGCCCCGGGCCGCCCATACAGACCTCGCGGATCTGATCGACGGCCAAGGTCTCTTCGTTGACCTCAATGCCGCGGACACAGCGCAGGGCCTGTCCGATCAGGTCATCGCCCAGGATCAGCGATTCATGGCAAAAGCCCAAGAGCGAGGCATGCATGCCCGCCGCCTCATAGATCATGTTGCACCCCGACAGTCCGGTCATCACGTTAGAACACATCTGTTCCCACCCGGCTTGCATGTCAGGCATCTTGGCATCTGCGATACCGCCAGCAGCCCCTCCGGGCAGCCCGTAGAAATGATGCATCTGGGCACAGCCCGAAGACAACAGCGCCTGTTCGCCCGACCCGCCCGTCATGGCACCTGATCGCAGATCAAGTCCAAAGGGCCAGGTGCCAAAGATCACCGGATGCCCGGGTTTGACCGCATCGACATAGACCAGACCGGCCAAGCATTCGGCCACCGCTTGCACGATCGCGCCTGCGACGGTTGAGGGGGCCGTGGCCCCGGCCATGCCAGCCGACAGCAATAGAACCGGCATGCCGCCCTTGATCACTTCCTCCATCACCAGACAGGATTCCGTGGCGAATTTCATCGGGGGCACGACAAAGCAGTTAGAGTTGGACACGAAAGGGCGCTCGCGCCATTTGTCCTCACCACCGGCGATCAGATGCAACATTTCCATGGCATCTTTGACATAGGCGGGGTCGGTAAACGAGACGCCCACATGTTTCATCGTGCCTGCACAGCAGCTGTAGATCGAATTCAGGTCCATCTCGCGGTTGTCGGTGATGTCCCGGCAGACCATGGGGCGCTGCAGAAAGTGGATATTGTCCAGTTGATCGGTGATACGTGCTGCGTCATGCAGATCCTGCACCCCGCATTCGCGGTAGCTGTTGTCTTCGACATCCACCAGATGCACCGCGGCACCCGCAGTCCCGTAATGCACGCGGGTACCCGACAGCTGCAGGTCATGGGCCGGGTCGCGGGCGCATAGGGTGACTGCGCGGTTGGCGCGGGCCAGCGCGTCTTCGACCAATGCAGGGGGAAAACGGATCCGCCCGTCATCGCCCTGAACCGCCCCTGCGGCCGTCAGATAGGCAACGCCCGAGGGCGGCGCATCGGCAAGGCCGATTTCTTCCAAGGCCTGGAGTGCGGCGCGGTGGATCTCTTCGACACCCTCTTGGGTCAGTGGTTTATACATGCCGCCGTCCATGCCGGGACGTATCGGGCGCAGGTGGCTGGCAAGTGGTTTGGCGCGTGCGGCGCGGCGTGCGGCACGGCCGCCGCTGCGCATGGGGGATTGGTCTGTCATATCTGTGATCCGGTTGAATGGTAAAGAAAGGGTGAGACTATGACTGTCGCGGCGCACCTCTTGCGGCACGTCCCCGTTCCGCACCGATGGTGCGACATACGATGATGAAAATGCACAGTGAGGTGTTCATCTGACGTCCCTTCCTGTGCAAATCTGCGCAGGACAGCTTGGCCAGTCTGTTCTGTTTGCGCCATGGCGGGCCATTTGCGACCCGTGCAGATGCAGCAATTTGCCCGCGCTCCAGAGGTATTCCGGGGGCGTTTACAGTGGTTCTGCGTCAGGCGGGATGATTGATAAAGGTGGTCAAGCTGGCACGGGCCAGGGGCCTGAGCCCAAGGCCGCGTCGTCAAATCACAACTTACCCAGCGCCGCCTGAAATCCAATATTTCAGGGCGTTATGGGGCAAGGGCGTCAAAGCTATACCGCGAAACGCTATGGCTGGCTCAGGCGTCGGATCTGCAACTGGCGGCAAAGTCACACAGCGTGCGAAGCGCTGTTTCAAAGGCGGCATCTTCGATCGTCATCGCCACCCGCAAATGACCTGCGGCGGCCGCGCCAAAGCTTTCACCGGGCATGACAGCGATATGATGCGCCTCCAGCAGCCCATAGGCAAAGGCCTCGCTGGTCATGCCGGTGCTGCGGATGTCCAGCATCAGGTACATCGCCCCCTGTGCGGGCACCAAGGCCACGGTATTCTGCTCGGCCAGCACCCGGTGGGCGATGGCGCGGCGGCGGCGGAACGGGGCCGAGACCTCTTCCTCAAAATCGGGACCCTGTGCCAGCGCAAAGGTGGCCGCGTCCTGAATATAGCCCGGCACGCCATAGGTCGTATGGGTCGCCAAATTGATCAGATGTGTCACCATGGCCTCGGGGGCGACGATCCAGCCGCAGCGCGAACCGGTCATGGCGTGAGACTTCGACATGGAGCCCACCACCAGCGTCCGCTCGGCCATGCCGGGCAGTGCACGGGGCGACAGATGGGTGCCTTCCCAGACCTGTGTGTCATAGACCTCGTCGGAGATCAGCCAGAGGTCGTGATCCTGGCAGACCTTGGCGATGCCCTCAAGCGTGGCGCGCGAATAGACCACGCCCGTGGGATTGTTGGGCGAGTTGATCAAAAGCGTCTTGGCACCAGCCGCATGGGCGGCAATATCCGCCGCGCGGGGCTGAAAGGCGTCTTCGGCACGGGTCTGGACGGCGACAGGTTTTGCGCTGACGCCCCTGATCGTGCCGGGGTAGGTGGCATAGAAGGGATCAAGGTAGAGGGCCGTGTCGCCCGGATCGCAGGTGGCAAAATGGGCGGCATAAAGCGCGGCCTGTCCGCCCGGTGTGATCAGCACGTTTTCGCGCCGTGTCGGGACGCCGGTGCGCGCCTGCACCCGTGCGGCGATCGCATCCCGAAGCGCCGGCACGCCCGGCACAGCCGCATAACCGGTATGACCGGCAAGGGCCGCGCGGTGCATGTCCTGCAAGATCGGCGCAGCCGTGCGGATGTCATGCTCTCCGATGGTCAGCTCTGTCACGGGGACGCCCTGTGCGATCATGGCGCGGGCTTTGTAAAAGACATCCCAGCCGTCTGATCCACCCCCAAGGAGTTCTGAAATGCGTGTTGATGCCTGCATGATGTTGCCTTCCCCTGTCTGAGGGGGCAGGGGCGCAGAGCCGGTCTGATTTGTCAATTGCCCTTGACCCAGAACCGCCCTCTGGGCTACCCCGTTGGCATGACAAAGACGAGGGGCATTACCTGCTGTTCTATTACCGCTTGAGAGATTTCTCGCGGGCCGTCATCCATGTCGTTTTCATTCAGATAGATATGTGGCAAGCTCGCGGCACCCGTGCGCGAGGAAAGACCCATGACGACCATTCGACTGTATAACACCAAGACCCGCCGCAAAGAGGACTTTGTCCCGATTTCGCCCCAGGACGTGCGGATGTATGTCTGTGGTCCCACGGTCTATGACCGCGCCCATCTTGGCAATGCGCGCCCCGTGATTGTGTTTGATGTGCTCTACCGTCTGCTGCGCCATGTCTATGGGGCGGATCATGTGACCTATGTGCGCAACTTTACGGATGTGGATGACCGGATCAACGAGACGGCACAGAAGCGTAAAGCAGCCGGAGCTGAGGGGTCACTGGAAGAGCTGATCGCGGATCGGGCAAATGAGACGATCGACTGGTATCATCAAGATATGGATGCGCTGGGCGCGTTGCGGCCTGATCACGCGCCGCGTGCCACGGCCTTTATCAGCCAAATGATCGCGATGATCGAAGATTTGATTGCCAAAGGCCATGCCTATGCCGCCGAAGGTCATGCCCTGTTTGCAGTGGATAGTTACAAACAATACGGGGCGTTGTCGGGACGGTCCGTGGATGACATGATTGCCGGTGCGCGGGTTGAGGTCGCGCCATACAAACACAATCCGATGGATTTTGTGCTGTGGAAACCGTCGCCTGATGATTTGCCGGGATGGGACAGCCCCTGGGGACGGGGACGTCCGGGCTGGCATATTGAATGCTCGGCCATGGCGCATGAGCTGCTCGGGGCGGCCTTTGATATTCACGGGGGCGGCAATGACCTGACCTTCCCGCATCATGAAAACGAGATCGCTCAGTCCACCTGCGCGGGACACGGTTTTGCCAATGTCTGGCTGCACAATGAGATGCTGCAGGTGGAGGGCAAGAAGATGTCCAAATCTTTGGGCAATTTCTTTACCGTAAGGGACCTGTTGGATCAGGGGGTACCGGGCGAGGTTATCCGCTTTGTGTTCCTCAGCACGCATTACCGCAAGCCAATGGACTGGACCGAGAAGAAGCGGCAAGAGGCAGAGAAGACCCTGCGCAAATGGTATGAACAGGTCGCAGGGACAGAGGAAAGTACTCTGTCTGATGCCGTTGTGACATTGGTGGGGGATGATCTGAACACCCACGGCGTGCTGACAGAATGCCACCGGTTAAGTGCTGCGGGAGATCTGAAAGGGCTGCGCGGGGCGCTGGGCTTGCTTGGGCTTTTGGATCAAGGCGTGCCGCTCTGGGCCAAAGGATCACATGTTGATCTGTCGATGGCAGAGGCGGCGCTGTCTGCTGCGCGGGCCGCTGCGATGCAAACCAAGGATTTTGCCGAGGTCGACCGGATCAAGGCGGCCTTGCTGGCCCTTGGTGTCGAGGTCCAGATGAGCAAGGAAGGTGTCAAACTGACGGCACCTGCAGGGTTTGATCCCAGTGAACTGGAAGGGGTGCTGTAATGCCATGGTGCAAAACACAGAACATCGCCCCCCCACGGGGCGGCGTGAAGCGCCCGGCCATGGGGGGGATTGGGCGCTGTTCGTGCAAAGGGTGCGAACGGGTGTGTGGCACACAGTACTGGGACAATAACTCATGAAACAGCGTCTCTACATCTACGACACAACATTGCGCGACGGGCAGCAAACCCAGGGCGTGCAATTCTCTACCGAGGAAAAGCACCAGATCGCCTATGCGCTGGATGCGCTTGGCGTGGATTTCATCGAAGGGGGCTGGCCCGGTGCCAACCCCACCGACAACGCCTTTTTTGACGCAGCCCCCCAGACATCCGCCCAGATCACCGCCTTTGGCATGACCAAGCGGCCCGGCATTTCGGCCCAGAACGATGACGTGCTGGCGGCGGTGCTGAACGCGGGCACGGCATCGGTCTGTATCGTGGGCAAGACCCATGAATTCCATGTCACCAAGGCGCTGGGCATCACGCTTGAGGAAAACCTTGTGTTGCTCAGGGAAAGCATCGCCCATCTGGTGGCCTCGGGCCGCGAGGCGCTGTTTGATGCGGAACATTTCTTTGACGGCTACAAGTCAAACCCCGAGTATGCGCTGGAATGCCTCAGGACCGTGCTGCAGGCGGGCGCGCGATGGATCGTGCTGTGCGACACAAATGGGGGCACTTTGCCCACCGAAGTGGGCCGGATCACCGCCGCTGTCGTCGCCGCGGGTATCCCGGGCGCACAGCTTGGCATCCATACCCATGACGACACGGAAAATGCCGTGGCCTGTTCTCTGGCCGCCGTTGATGCAGGTGCACGCCAGATCCAAGGCACGCTGAACGGTCTGGGCGAACGCTGTGGCAATGCCAATCTGACGGCGCTGATCCCGATCTTGCTGCTCAAGGAACCCTATGCCAGCACCTATGAGACAGGCATCACCCGCAAGGCGCTCAGGGGGCTGACGCGCACCAGCCGCATGCTGGACGAAATCCTGAACCGCGTGCCGCGCAAACAGGCGGGTTTCGTGGGGGCCTCGGCCTTTGCCCATAAGGCGGGGCTGCATGCCAGCGCCATTGCCAAAGACCCGACAACCTATGAACATATCGATCCTGCATTGGTGGGGAATGCCCGCATCATTCCGATGTCCAATCAGGCAGGCCAGTCCAATCTGCGCAAACGACTGACAGAGGCGGGGCTTGAGGTTGCCAAGGGGGATCCCGCGCTGGGCGACATCCTGCAAAAGGTCAAGGACCGCGAGGCCGAAGGCTATGCCTATGACACGGCACAGGCCAGTTTCGAGCTGCTGGCGCGGGACGTGCTGGGCCAGTTGCCGCAGTATTTCGAGGTCAAACGCTACCGCGTGACCGTTGAGCGGCGCAAAAACAAATATGACAAGATGGTCAGCCTCTCCGAGGCGGTGGTCGTTGTCAAAGTCGACGGGGAAAAGCGCCAGTCAGTCAGCGAAAGCATGGATGAGGCGGGCAGTGACCGTGGCCCGGTGAACGCGCTGGCCAAGGCGTTGGCCAAGGATTTGGGACAATATTCGGCATTGATCGAAGACATGCGTCTGGTCGATTTCAAGGTACGTATCACCCAAGGCGGCACCGAAGCCGTCACCCGTGTCATCATCGACAGCGAAGATGGTAAGGGGCAGCGCTGGTCCACCGTGGGTGTCAGCGCCAATATCGTCGATGCCAGCTTTGAGGCATTGCTGGATGCGATCCGCTGGAAGTTGATCCGCGATCTAGCGACTTAACTTGGAGGCCAAACTATGGTGAAGAAAATGGTAACGTTTATCGTCATTTCAATTGTCATTAGCTTTGGCATCGCTCTGGGGTTGATCCTATCTCAACGGCCCAGTGACTTGCCTGCGGGCGAGGGGCTGGATTTTACCCAGACCTTGAAAGGCGAAATGGTGACGCCGCAACCTTTGAGTAGCGTCACGATGCGCGACGGGTTTCCTGCGCAGGTACGGGTCTATGACAGTGCCAAGGCAGATGCGCCTTTGGTGGTTCTGGTGCATGGCTCGGCTTGGCATGGGTTGCAGTTTGACGGGCTGGCCCGTCAGCTCAGAGCCTCAGCCGATGTTCTTGTTCCCGATCTGCGCGGCCATGGACCCCAGCCGGGTCGGCGCGGGGACATCGATTATATCGGCCAATTTGAGGATGATCTGGCAGATCTGATCACGGCGCATCGAAAGCCCGGGCAAAAAGTGGTTCTGGCCGGTCATTCCTCAGGTGGTGGTCTGGTGGTGCGCTTTGCCGGCGGTGCGCATCGCGAGATGCTGGATGGTGCGGTGTTGATGGCCCCGTTCCTGAAATACAATGCGCCTACGACACGGCAGAATTCTGGTGGCTGGGCCTATCCATTGACGCGGCGGATTATCGGGTTGAGCATGCTCAACACCTTCAAGATCCCTTTTCTCAACCATCTGACTATTATGCAGTTCCGCATGCCTCAGGTCGTGTTGGATGGCCCTTTGGGGGATACGGCGACGACACAATATTCCTATCGGTTGAACACCTCCTTTGCGCCGCGCAGTGACTATTTGGCAGATTTGTCACGTCTGCCGCGCTTTGCGCTGATTGCTGGCACCGAGGATGAGGCCTTTTTTGCTGACAAATATGAACCCACCCTCTCTGCTGTGACGGACAAAGGCACCTATGTGCTGGTTGATGGGGTGAACCATCTGGGTATCGTGACTGCCCCCCAGACCCTGCACACAATAGAAAGTCTGCTCAATGACCTCTGATCCGATGCACGCCTTTTTTACGCTTCACCGCGATCTGCCTCGTGAAGGCCCCGGTGAGGCGGCGGATATCCATTGGGCCGCCGCATTGGCCAGCCTGCCTGACACCGCGCAGATGGCGGATGTCGGCTGCGGTCCGGGGGGCGACATCGCGACCCTGCTTGAGGTCGTGCCAAAGGGGCATGTCACGGCGCTGGACAAGACCGCGCATTTCATAGCGGCCGTGCGCCAGAACTGGCAGGACGATGGCCGCGTGACGGTTTTGCAGGCCGATATGGCGCGGATCATGAACCGTTATGACATGATCTGGTGCGCGGGTGCGGTCTATTTCATGGGGGTCACGCAGGCGCTCGATGCATGGCGCAAATCCCTGAAACCGGGCGGTGTTGTCGCCTTTTCAGAGGCGTGCTGGTTCACCGATGCGCCGTCAGACCGGGCCAGGGCATTGTGGGATGGCGAACACCCCGGCATGACCAATGCCGCAGGCATCAAGGCGCAGGTCGATGCCGCAGGCTTTGAGACGCTGGGGACCCGGCGGCTGTCCGATGCCGCCTGGGAGGGTTTTTACCAGCCGCTTGAGGCGCGTATCGCCGCACTCAGGCCACAGGCGGATGCGGCACTGAACGCAGTTCTGGATGAAGCGGTCGAAGAAATCGCCTGCTGGCGGGCGCACCGGGACGAATTTGGCTATCTGTTGAGCGTTGTGCGCCCCAAATGAGTTTTGATGCAGACCTGAATGCCTGTGCTGCCCTGGTGGAACGCGCAGATCCGTTGCGGTTTCGTGCGGCCATGGCGGCACCTGTGGCTGCAAGGCGCGTTTTGTTCCCGCTCTATGCGTTCAACGTCGAAGTGGCCCGCGCCCCTTGGGTAACCCAAGAGCCGATGATCGCCGAGATGCGCCTGCAATGGTGGCGTGACGTGAGCGAAGAGATCGCCGAGGGCCGCGCCGTGCGCCGCCACGAGGTGGCCACGCCGCTGGCACAGGCAATCACGCCGCAGGACGCAGCCCTGCTGGATGAACTGGCCGCCGCGCGGCGCTGGGATATCTACAAGGATGCCTTTGAGGATGAGGCCCATTTCGCCCGCTACATGGACCAGACGGCCGGAAACCTGACCTGGGTTGCGGCCAGAAGCCTTGGCCCCGCAGATGAGACCACCGTGCGCGATGCGGCCTATGCGGCAGGCGTCGCGGCCTGGCTACTGGCCATCCCCGAGCTGGAGGCGCGGGGCCGTGTGCCGCTGTTGGACGGGACCGCCACCGGTGTCGCGGTGCTGGCGCGCGAGGCGCTGGGGCGCTTGACCAAGGCACGGCAGAACCGTTCGCGCATATCCAGGGCCGCGCGGGGGGCATTGTTTCACATCGGTGCAGCCGAGGCCGTGCTGAAACAGGCGATCGCGCAGCCGGTTGCTGTGGTCGATGGCGCGCTGAGCGATCCGCTGGAGCGGGACCGCATGTGGTTGCCGCTGCGCGCGCTGACGGGGCGGTGGTAGGGCCTTCTCAACGCGGTTATGGGACCACCTGATCCTTCAGGTGGCCCTTGGTTTCGCGTTCAAGCCATTGGGTGGAGCCAACGTTTAGGCGGCAGAGGCCCGGGGGCGCATGACCAGCCAGATCAGCGATCCGCCCGCCAGCACCAGGAAGGGGATCATCGCCATATTGACGGCAGCCCACCCCGTGACCGCATCACCGCCAGAGCAGTTCATCAATCCGCCAGAGGCCAGCGAGGCAAAGGTCACGCCGCCGAACACCAGCAAATCATTGAGCCCTTGCATACGTCCACGCTCATGCGGCGCATGAGAGTTTGCCAGCATCGTGGTGGCCCCGATAAAGCCAAAGTTCCAGCCCAGACCCAGCAGGATCAGGGCGGCATAGAAGTTCATCAGGTCAACACCCTGCAACGCGACAACGCCCGCCACTGCCAGAATGGCAATGCCCAGCCCCATGATCTTTTCCACGCCAAAACGGGCAATCAGATGGCCGGTGAAAAAGGACGGCGCGAACATCGCCAGCACATGACCCGTCACCACATTTGATGCATCCGCAACCGCAAAGCCGCAGCCCACAACGGCCAGCGGTGTTGAGGTCATCACAAGGTTCATCAGCGCATAGGACACCATGGCACAGATCACCGCCACGGCGATGCGCGGGGTGGTCAGCAATTCCCAGCGGGTACGGCCCTTGGGCGAGTCGAGCGTGGGTTTGGGCGGGGTCGGTATATCGAGCAGGAAGAACAGCCCCATACCAAGCACATTCAGCGCCATCGCGGCCAGATAGACCGGAAAGAACCGCATGACCGTGGCGTCAGCGCCGGTTGCCAGGATCGACACCAGCTGCGGGCCGATCACGGCCGATATCAGACCGCCCGCCATCACATAGGAAATCGCCTTGGGCCGAAATGCCTCAGAGGCGGTATCGGCGGCTGCAAAGCGAAAGAAACCTTGCGATGACATATAGATACCGGTCAGGTAGCTGCCCAGCAGGAAGACCCAGAAGTTGTTGAGTGTCAGCGCATAGGCACAGATGATCGCGCCGATCAGACCGCCGCAGGCCCCTACGAAAAACCCCGCCTTGCGCCCGTAATTCTGCATGATGGTCGACAGCCAGGGTGCCGTGGTCATGGAGCCAAAGACGATCATGGAAATCGGCAGTGTTGCCAGGCAGACGTTTGGCGACAGCTGTTGTCCCGCCAAGCCTCCAATCACGAAAATCATGGTGATCTGGCTGCCCAGAAAGGCCTGTGCAGCAACCAGAACCGCTACGTTGCGCTTGGCGCGGGTGTCATCAATCATGTTCTGAGTCCCTCTTGCCTCAAGGCGTAGCGCCGTGAAACGGCAGGGGCAACCCCCGCTTTGACAGGCGGGCAGGGCGCAGGGTGCAGTCTCGTCTTGTGCTTGGGGCCTGCGTGCCTAATGTCGGGGCATGGGTCCGATCAACCGCATATTATTGCTGGCAGGCAGTTCAGAGGCACGTTTGATTGCCTCCGAACTGTTGGGGCATGGGATCTCGGTGCAGGCGGTCATGTCAGAGCCGCCCCGGGGTGCGACCCCGATGCCGGTTCCCTTTGAGGTCATTGATGACGTTACGTCGCATGACCTGACGCCGCATCTGTTGCGGGCCATGGCGGGGGTCGATGCGGTGATTGACGCAAGTCACGGCTTTGATGGTTCGATGACACAGCGGGGCGCAGAGGTTGCGGCGCAGCTGGATGTGCCGTTCTTGTCGTTCGCGCGCCCCCCATGGGATCCGGGCGAACATCCGCTTTGGTGCCGCGCGCCGGATGTGGCCCGCGCCATGGCGTTTGTCGGCCCGGAGGCACGGGTGTTTTCGGCGACCGGCTGGGCCAGCCTGCCCGAATATGCCGGTTTTCCCGGGGCCTGCCTGATGCTGCGCCAAACCAACCCGCATGGGCGCAAACCGCCTTTTGATTTTGTGGAACTGGTGTTTGGCGACCCGCCTTTTTCGGTGGACAGCGAAGTGGCCTTGTTTGAACAGCTGCGGGTCGATGTCCTGATCTGTCGCAATCTTGGGGGGCAGCCCAGCCGCCCCAAACTTGAGGCGGCCAAGCGGCTGAACCTTCGGGTGATCTTGATTGACCGGCCTGAACTGCCCCCTGGGGTGAACACCGTCGCCTCGCTGCGCGAGGTGATGGCATGGCTGGGGCTGGCGGAAAAATGACGCAGGTTCAACGTTTGATTGCGAATGCGGAGGACCTTGCCGAAGGGGCTGCGTGGCTTGGCGCGCGCGAGCCTCGGTTTCACGCGGCCTTGGCGCAGACCGGTCCCTTGCCGCTGCGCCTGAAACCACAGGGGTTTGCGGGCTTGTTGGATATTGTCATCAGCCAACAGGTCAGCGTCGCCGCAGCCTCTGCGATCAAGGCGCGGATGGCCAAGGCGGGTCTGACTTGCGAAGAGGCGGTAAGGTCAGCGGGCGAGGCCGGGCTGAAAGACGCGGGGCTGAGCAGGCCAAAGGCCCGCTACGCGCTGATCTTGGCCAATGAAGATCTGGATTATGCCGGTTTGCAGACCCTGAGTGATCGCCAAGTGATGGCTCGGCTGACCGCGATCACCGGCATCGGGCCTTGGACCGCGCAGATATATCTGATGTTCTGTCTGGGCCGGGCAGATATGTTTCCGCCCGGTGATCTGGCCTTGCAGGTGGCCGCCCAAGCGCTGTTCGACCTGCCACAGCGGCCCGCGCCGGCGGTGTTGGATGAGATGGCGCGCGCTTGGTCCCCTTGGCGGTCGGTTGCAGCCCGCGCGCTGTTTGCCTACTACGGTATATTGAAAAACAGGGAAGGGCTGGGATGACACGTGTATTAAACGCAGAGCGCCGGGAACCATTGTCAGGTGAGACACGATCAATCGTGGTTTTCTTGCATGGATACGGTGCAAATGGTGCTGATTTGCTGGGGCTTGCCGACCCATTGGGAGAGCATTTGCCAGATACGCTGTTCATTGCCCCCGATGCGCCGGAAACCGTCGCGGGCATGCCCAACGGCTATCAGTGGTTCCCGATTCCATGGATCGACGGTTCCTCGGAAGAAGAATCGATGCGCGGCATGGATCAGGCGGTCGTGGATCTGAACGCCTTTCTGGATGCGCTGATGGTGGATGAGGACGTGCTGCCAGAGCAGGTGGTGCTGTTCGGATTTTCCCAAGGCACGATGATGGCCCTGCATGTGGCCCCGCGCCG
>Ga0233413_10000501_pt1 | contig 18753 bp, 23 predicted proteins | sample Na_anoxic_6_MG_FD_189019 | JGI IMG/M metagenome (GOLD analysis project Ga0233413, IMG submission 189019) | Seawater microbial communities from Saanich Inlet, British Columbia, Canada - Na_anoxic_6_MG | ecosystem: Environmental > Aquatic > Marine > Inlet | place: Canada: British Columbia...
TTGATCAAATGGCGGAGAGGGAGGGATTCGAACCCCCGGACCCTTTCGAGTCAACGGTTTTCAAGACCGCCGCATTCGACCACTCTGCCACCTCTCCGCAGCGCATTGGTTCTTGCGCTGCGTATATTAGTCGAGCGACGACAATACAGGAAGGTAGTAAGGGCAATTTCCCTGATCAGCAGGCCAATTAGCGGATTGTCTCCACCAGAAATGTATCAAGTACCCGGGCTGCCTGTTCTGCATTGCCATCAAATCGGGTACTGACAGCAACCACCCCCACCGCAGTTGGCCGGCCAGCCAGGGTATTGCTCAACTCTATGAGCTTGACAGTAATGCGGCTGTTATAGGGCACACCGTCAACAACATACCAATGACGCACAAGACGCTTTATCCCGGCAAAGTCCTGAATTTCTGTTTCAAAATATGCAATTGACTCACCCGCGGCTGAATCGGCTGCCCCACTCGTCTCACTGATCAGCATCCACTTCTCTGGATTAAAAATCCGGTTGGTTGCATTGATCAGTTCAGACTGCTGCGATAAAGACTGATACGAAATGATGTACATATCGACTGCTGCCGCTTCCCCTTGGTAGCGACCAGCCTGGGTCATCAGATCACCCTGAAACTCCGGCTGCCAATCATCAACCAATGCGCCGGGACCTGACCAGCCAACATGCCCCCCAGGCAAACTCGCGACCGGATGATTGATCGTTTGCGCTGCTCGCTCCATTACCGTGGTGGCAAACAATGGCGCCGATACAACAACTGCAACAATTACACCTGCCCCAATCAGGGCTCCACCGAAAGTACTCGAACCGGGGGACGGTTCCGGCGTAACGTCTGAATCAATTTCAATATCGCGGTCAATATCGGAGTAGCGCGACCCGACCCACAACATGATGGTAATCACGATTGCGAATACCACATAGCCCAGCCAAACATGGTCGGCCACCAGATCCATGCCACTGAAATGGGCAACCATGACGATAATGTATGCGCGAACCCAATTGGCAATGATTGCCAGGAAAACAACGCCGAGCAGAAACAACACCCGACGACGCCAGGAGCGAAAATTCAGGTAGGCGAATAATGCCCCGACGGCAACCCCGGCCATCAACATGCGAATACCACTACAAGCCTCGATAATTCGGAAACTACCATTGGGAATCGCGAAATAAAGCCCATCCTGATAGATCGCAACACCAGATAGCCGCACGGCTGCGACGGTCATTTCAGCGGTGAACTCCATCAATGGTGGAATCAGAAATTCACCAAATGGTACGAGAAATAACAGGTAACCCAGAGGAAACAGGATTGCACGCACAGTCAGCGTACCAAGAATGCCCCAGATCGAAAGCGGGATAAGGCCAATGGCCGCAAAATCCTGTACGACAGCAATACTTGCCACCGCACCGAGCATCCAGATACCGGCAACGAGTGCGACCATGATCAGGCCGGTTAATGAAACTGATGGCTCGATAGTTGCCAGCACATGGCGCTGGCGCCAGATGAGCCAGGCGCTGATCGGTGCGATCAGCAGGCAATGGTTGAAGGTATCGATCTCGATCCAGAGTCGGAACATCGCGGCAAAGGTATCTTGCAGCGCAAAAATAATCACCACGATGACGATACCCGCGACAAGCCACAATTTTTGTGGACTGGAAGGCTGGTCATGTCCCGTCATGCATTCACCGGGCTGGTCGAAGTGGATTCGCTATCAATAACAATACGCATTCAGCTGGTCGGATCTGCCGATTCGAGTCTATCAGATCAGGGTCAAACTTCGTCCCTACAGTTTGTTAATCGATTTACTCATTGCCGGAATTTCTGCAGCTCCGAGCATACCGATTAAGTAAACCACCGCAGACAACTAACCAAAATCACGGCAAATTGCTGTTCCTGCAACTAAATCATCATATTCTGTGACACAACAGAGAGCCCCTGCGGTCTTATCGTCCATAATGGGTATAGTAATAAAGAGTGAAGCCGTGCTGGCCAGGTTGACCAAAAGACCTCAGGACAAACCTTTTGAAGAATTTGCTGTTTTTCATCGTATTTTGCCTGCTTTGCGGCTGGCAAAACGCCCTCTGCGTTGAACTGGTAGAGGTTACCGTCGTTATTGAAGACGGCCGCTACCGTGTATTTGGCCAGAGTCGCATCGACGCATCACCTGAATTTGTGTACGCAACACTTATTGACTACGACAATTTTCATAAACTTGCCGACGGCATCGCCGAATCAAAATACCTGCCCCCCGACCAATCAGGCAACTTGCTGGCCTACACACGCTTTGAGTCATGCGTGTTGGTTTTTTGCAAAACCATAGAAAAAGTTGAGCAAATTGACGCAAATCCACATGACTCGATTCACGTACAGGCCATCCCCAAACTCAGCGACTTCACTTACAACGAGTCCAGCTGGCGTATTGAGAATTCTGGTACCGCAACACTGCTGACCTATGAATCAGAATTTGAACCCGACTTCTGGATCCCACCATTGATTGGCTCCTGGGCCGTTCGACGCAAATTAATTCAGACTGCAGAACTGATCGGCACGCGCATTGAATGGATGCAGACCCGCGGACTGACGCTGGCGCAGGTACATGAATAATCAGCTCTGGCTTAATTAAAGGCTAGTTACGACCACCTTTCTCTAAATGCAGCCAGAATAATGGCGTGTTTACTCCCTGAAAAGCCGAAGATTTACGCTACACTGATGGCAGTTAATCTTCGAGACTATTGATGCGATGAAATTCAGGCTTTCTCCAACAAGCGCACTCACTGGTGTTTGCAGCACCATTCTTGCGCTGCTATTTACATTCCCCGTATCAGCTGCCCAAAGCCATGCCCTGTTCGAAGCCATCTACGATGCAAAAATCAAAATTGCAGGCGGCAAAGTACGGCTGGCCACAACTCAAAATGAGAATGGTGAATACATATTCGAGTACACGGTCATACCCGGTAAACTGATCAGAATTTTTACCAGCGGCGAACTCAAAGAGACCACAAAATTTGAAGTCATCGACGGGCGCCCACGCGCCCTCGACTACACGCTACTCAACACAATTGGCAGCAAACCACGTAACGGACATATCATATTCGATTGGAAAAATAATTCCGTCAACGGTAATTATAAAGAACGAGTCATAGACATCCCGATGCCGGAAAATGCGGTAGATCGTGCGATGCTACAACTCGTCCTGATGGCTGATTTAAAAAATAACAATCTTAAAGAACAATATTCAGTTTACAGTAAAGATGAATTTATCCCGATAACTGTTGAACAGATCGGTGAAGAGACGGTCAAGGTACCGTTAGGCACATTCTCTACCGTTGTACTACGACATTCGAGCGAGGATGGCACTGAAGAAACAATTTTGTGGTGCGCTGAAGAACTCGGCTATCTTCCGGTTCGCATCCAGTCAAACGATGAAGGGAAAAAGGTACTCGTAGCAAACCTGAGTGTTATAAACGGCTCCCCCGCCGACTAGCATCAATGCAAAATAGTCTGTTTCACCTCCTGCAACCGATCTTGCGTCGACAACTAATTCCGCTGGTCATCCTGGCTATATTGCCAGCACTCGCCTGGGCCGGCGACAGCTCCCGCAATACGCAGGCCGATATACTCACCATCGGGCTGCCTGTTGCGGCCTATACCATGGCCGGCCTGAAAAGAGATAAGCAGGGCGCCTGGGCTGCAACCAAGTCACTCGGCCTGACGACTGTCGGCACACTTGCACTCAATGCGCTGATCGACAAGGACACCCCAACTGGCGATGCCGACGATGCATTTCCGTCCGGGCACAGCGCCATCGCATTCAGCTCAGCCGCATTCATGCAACGCCGCTACGGCTGGCGAAGCGGATTACCGGCATACGTGGTCGCCAGCTATGTCGGCTGGTTACGGGTCAAAACCAATGAACATGACTGGGCCGATGTGCTCGGTGGTGCAGCACTCGGAATCGCATCATCGACCCTGTTCACGCAACGCTGGTCCGACAAGGTTGCCGTGTCGCCCTGGATCGGCCCACATGGCGCCGGTCTTGTGGTGCACGCACGCTGGTAGCCATCTGAGCCACACCACCCAAACCAAATCAGAATTGCGCCGTACACACAATGACAAATCAACAGACAGCAGACTTTAACAAGCTGCAAAAACGACTCAGACGAAATATCGGCAACGCAATTGCTGATTATCGGATGATCGAAGACGGCGACCGAATCATGGTCTGCCTGTCCGGCGGTAAGGATTCACACGTCATGCTCGATATGCTGATGAGCCTGCGTAAGCACGCACCGATTAATTTTGAGATCGTTGCCGTCAATATGGATCAAAAGCAGCCCGGCTTTCCTGCTGATGTGCTACCGGCTTATCTCGACTCACTGAATGTCGAATACCATATTGTCGAACAGGACACCTATTCACTCGTCAAACAGAAGATTCCAGAAGGCAAGACCACCTGCGGCCTGTGCTCACGCCTGCGGCGCGGGGCCTTGTATGCCTTTGCAGAAAAAATCAATGCCAGCAAGATTTCACTCGGCCATCACCGGGACGATATAGTTGAAACTCTTTTCTTAAATATGTTCTTTGGCTCCAAACTTGCAGCTATGCCCCCCAAGCTCTTATCAGATGACAAGCGCAACATCGTGATTCGGCCACTTTCCTATTGCCGGGAAGCGGATCTTGAGGCATTCGCGACTATCAGGGAGTATCCAATCATTCCCTGCAATCTGTGTGGCTCACAGGACAACCTACAACGTCAGAACATCAAGAGCATGCTCGCTGAGTGGGAAAACACTGAACCCGGCCGGGTCGCGAGTGTGTTTCGGGCGCTGCAGAATGTCGCGCTGAGTCAGCTTGCCGATACAACCCGGTTTGAATTTACTACCCTGCAGATCGACCGCAGCGGAGAAAAAGCGCCCTACCCGTTTACGCAAGCCTGGATCACCGAACCTGATGATGAACAGCCTATTCAGTTTTCACCGTACTCGGCAAGCAAATGATCTGTGGAATATTAAGTAATCAACTCTGAAATTCTCAAGCCTGTACACTACGTATAGTCCAAATATGGAATAGTAGATTTCAGAGATTTCATCTCCCTATCAAGTGCTGTGGAATAGACTTTGTCTATTACGGTATATACGGACTCTGATTTTGAGATTCTGACCCATCTGTGTTGTAACATTACGCTAGCCGTATGCCGAGAAGTTCCATGTACGAACCAGTTGAATTAAAAGACTTTTTGGTTGCGGTTATTGCCGGAGCTACGGTGGTCATTTTTGGTGCCCTGTATGCCTTCACCTTCGCCGTGGCCAAGCTGAACAAAAGCAGGCCACTGATGGGATGGGCCTGCGTCGCCTTTGCAGGTTTTAGTGCAAGCGTCCTTGTTCTGGCATGGGCTCTTCACCTGACCGGTTGGTGGTGGGCAGTTACCGTTGCGATGTTGCTTGGATATCTGTTGGCACCACAGGCTATCTGGAAATTATCCGTCGGAACCCACGAAGGTTCCGAACAGGAATGATCTGACAGAAAGAATTTTAGAGAGGGATATAGAGAATGAATACGACACCTTGGTGGGCTAGTGAGGATTTTTGGCGTAAAACAACCATCTGGATAACAGCCTTTATGGTCGTTGTGCTGATGGTGTTGACCTTCGATACCCTCGACCAAATCAAGGCTGGATCCGATCGGGTTCCAGCGTATAGCGTCATTAATCACCGTATTTACTACCGGTGGAATGAAGACAAGAGCATGCAGATCCCAGTTATTGGTGATCCAGCCCCGCTGTTCGGTAAGTCTGTGACCGAAGAAGAGGCTGAAGCGCTCGTCAGCAAGGGCAAGATGACCACTCAGGCGAAAAATTGCATGAACTGCCACACGCTGCTCGGTAACGGTGCCTACTATGCTCCGGATCTGACCAAAGCCTGGCTGGACCCTGCCTGGGGCGCCGAGGTGGTACGTGAACAGTTAATGATCGACTTCCTCATGGACCCGGAAAAAAATGCCCGGGGGTTCGGCACCGGGCGTAAAATGCCCAACCTGGACATAACCGAAGAGGAGGCACGCGGCATCGTGGCTTTCCTCAAGTGGATGTCCTCCATTAATACCAACGGATTCCCCCGTAATTTCACACCAATTTCTCAGGAGGGTGATCGATGAACATCCGTACTTTGGATACTTCGCACCTGACTGGCGGCCAAAAACTGGCCGTCAAGTATTTCTCGGCTGCCATCATATTATTTGCCGCACAGATCGTGTTCGGACTGATAGCAGGCTACCAGTACCTGGCTCCGGAGTTTGGCTATAACGTGCTGGATTTCAATGTGAACCGAATGGTTCATATCAACGCCATGGTGATCTGGATGCTGTTCGGCTTCATCGGCGCTGTCTACTGGCTGGTTGAAGAAGAAGCGGGCTGCGAACTGGTCGGCCTGAAATTGGGCAACCTTGCCTTCTGGGTATTCTCTGCTGCCGTCACCGTAGTTGTGCTGGTCTTTCTGTTTGTCCAGACCGGGCCCGGAGAAATAGAAACAATCTGGTTTATCAACGAAGGTCGTGAATATATTGAAGCGCCGAGATGGGCCGATATCGGTATCGTCATCTGCGTCCTGATATTCTTCTATAACATCTCCGCAACCTTCATGAAGGGCAAGTGGAGCGGTATTTCCGGTGTTCTCGTGCTGGATCTGGTCGCCGTCGCCGGCTTGTACCTCACCGGCATGTTTTACTCACCAAATATTTCAGTAGAGCAATACTGGTGGTGGTGGGTCATTCACCTTTGGGTCGAAGCCACTTGGGAAGTTCTGGTCGGCTGTATCATGGCCTGGGGCCTGATGAAGACCCTGGGAGCGCGCCGCAAGATTGTCACCACATGGCTTTATATTGAAGTGGCCATGATGTTTGGTGCAGGTATTCTGGGCTTGGGTCACCACTATTTCTGGATCGGGACACCAGAGTATTGGCTATCGATTGGTGGGTTCTTCTCGGCTCTGGAACCGATACCGCTGGTGGCCATGGTGGTGCACGCGGTCTACGATGCTGGTGCACATAAATTCAGAAGTGCAAATCACCCGGCGCTGGCCTGGCTTATCGCCCATGCCTTCGGCAACTTTTTCGGTGCCGGCGTCTGGGGCTTCATGCATACACTGCCGCAGATCAACCTGTATACCCACGGAACACAATGGAGTGCTTCCCACGGCCATTTTGCGTTCTTTGGCGCTTATGCCACCATCAACATAGCTATTTTCTATATGGCGGTGCAGAAATGGCGAGGCAATGTCTATATGTCGGGAGGCCTGCAAGGCAACGGCTGGAAATGGAAATGGGCGCTGGGGCTGCTTAATATGGGTGTCGTCGGCATGACCATGGCCCTGCTGGTCAGCGGTTACGACCAGGCGTTCATCGAACGAGCCCTGGGTGGAGCAACCTGGGCAGCCTTCTTTGATGCACAAGATGGCATCTGGTTCATACAAGGCCTGTGGTGGCGTCAACTGTTTGGCTTCATGACTGCAGCCGGTATAATCATATTGATATGGGATCTGCTAACTATCGGCAAGAGCGAAAAACGTTCAATCCAATTGCCGGCAGAGGATGAGCAAACAGCTTAGGCAGCAGTTTCCATATAATTAACTTAAAAATTGCACTGGAGGTGCGAAGGTGAGAATTAGTACTTATGTAGCCGCGATTGCGATAGCAGTTGCGGGCATTTCGGTAGCTCAGGCCGGCGATGCGGCAGCAGCCGAAACCAAGGCCAAAACACTCTGTGGCAGCTGTCACGGACCTGAAGGCGTTAGTATGAATCCTCTGTGGCCGAATCTGGCCGGCCAGCAGGAACAGTATCTAGCCAAAGCTATGACGGATTATCGTGAAGGCAACCGAACGGACCCAACCATGGGGCCGATGGCAAAAATGCTGAGCGACAAGGAAATTCAAGACCTGGCCGCTTACTACGCAGCAAAGTAGTCCAGATACTGGTACACGTATCTGAAACAGGGGTCGGATCAGGGTTTTCAATAGTAAAAACCTGAATTCGGCTCCTGTTTTTTTTATATAAAAAATAAGCCCCTGACAAAAGCAGGTCTCACAAATGTTGAAATATTATATTCCTCTATTTCTTGTTGCGGGAATTGCTCTTTACTATGTTTTTACGACTGACCCCTGTAACAGTCAGTTAAGAAAAGATTTCTCCGTCAAGTATCCAGACTTTGAACTTTTATACGCTGGCGCCGGAGAAGCTTCTAAAAACAATGTCCAGTGTCATATGGCCTATGAAAAGCCAGACAGCAAAGACGTCTACGAGGATGTTTGGGTTTATCAAAACTCAGGGAATGGTTGGGAGTTTTCTGAAATTCTCTCATCACAAAAGAAACAATTTACGCCTTAAGCCTGGTCATGATTGCCCACCGCATCATGACCGGTGATCTCACAAACTTTTCCTGAACTGAGACAATTGTCTATAGCCGGTTAGCTATGCCATTAGGCAACACCAAGCCTGACTGCCTGATCACAAGGCTAATCCAGGCGCTCATAGGAAATTCACTGTTACCAATCCGTTTCCAGCCGCGCCTTGAACCAGACAGCGCCGTATACAGGCTCGCTGGCGCCGGTTAACGTGACGGACACCGCCGCACGCCCTTCGAGCACGTTATCGGTAAAATTGTCGGGCTGCGGCTGATACATCACGACCAGCCCGCGCTGGGTTTCGATCTCACGTGGCCATTGAGTGTCTGCCAAAAGCGGTGATACAGTGCTGGCTGCCAAGGATAGCAAGAGGATGAATCGTATAAATTGGTGCACGACCAAAGAATACCTCAAGCGACGGGGAAATAGAGTCGAAACTATTGTATAAAAAATGGTGAGAAATGAACCTCGGTTTTGTTGCTCATAAATGGAGCCCTCCAGCAGCATCCGGGTAACTGTCAGGCTTCCGCCAAATCGTCACCTTAATAAGTGCCTGCTACCAGGAAATGCCCGCCCAGAGTCGATAGACATCACTAACCTCAGGACCATGTTAATGGTAACTTGAAGGCTAAAGCCATTGGCCAGAATAATCTAGCTGGTTTTAGCTGAACTGCCACTCATGGTCAAAAGCAATCCAAGCGTCCACTACAGGCAAATTTCCAGTCATCAGATGGCATCTGATCTGACACTACTGCGTCAAACCAATTGACCAAAAATAAGATTAAGCCTCTCGTGCTTAATCAGAAAAATAGTGCCTGGTTCTTTCAAGCCCATGCAGGAGTATGAGGAGAATAAGCAGAATAGCTGTCGATCCATGTAGCTGAAACATGATGTTTTGCATTTCTTCACTATCAGCAGCCAGGGCCGAATAGTTGATGAACCCAAATGCGAGCACCTCATAACCAATATAAGCCGCCAGCCCTACTCCCAAAAGGGGTTGAATCAAAAGCAATGGATAGAAAATCCATTGAAGAACCATCGAAGGCCTTTTCCACCATCTTGGCGGTGCATAGAGTTTATTCTTTTTTCTCCACCACCACCGAACCAACATCAAAGCAAAAATTGTCGTGCCGATCCCGGAATGAACCATAATAAGTATATGTTTGTAATCAGGAAAATCTCCGATTCGCCAACCAGACAATAGATTAAAAAGAATAATGAACCCTGCAAACCAATGCAGGATTTGAGCCACCATATAGTTGAATTTTTTTGACCCTGCCATGAGTTTCCTTCTCTAAATTTAGGTTTCTATAATTCTATAAACACTGCGTATCTGATGCTGATGCGAGTACGGCTATTTCATCGGCAATGCATGTTCACTACCCGACTCTTCGCCCTGGTTCTTATCTTCTTCAATATTTATAGACTCAAGCATTTCTATGCCAAGACGAATACTTTCCCGTGTAGCACCTTCCAATGCAATACGTACACGCTTTGCACCGCTAATGCCACCCTCGAACCATCCACCGGTATAAGTCGAGTAAATGTTTTCATGCAATAACTCAACTTTGTCAACGGTATGATAAAGCACCCAAACTGCATTCATACCAACAGACATCCGCATGCTGAATGACGGCGTTTCTACTTTGATTACCCGAATACTCAGATAATATGGCGTGCTTTCAATATCTTCGTTACTGTGAAATGACCCTTTGGCGCGAATCATGGGCAAGATGATTTCAGCTGGTTGAGAATCATCTATTGAGGAAAATATTTCACTGGCAACAAGCGCATCGGTGACGGCCTGCTCAAAGTATTCAGTTGTCATACCGGCAACTTCGCCGCTTACTGCCAGACCCAGCGGTCCGGGACGGGCTTCTTCAACACCAGACAAATTCTGCTGAGCACTGGTTTCGGTTGCCGACGCTATTGCGCTAAACAGCATCATGCTACCTGCGATGATAAGCAACATCAGGTGTCGAGGCGTATGTAGATAATCGAATTTATTCATTGCTCATCTCCAGACAATAATTTTCCACATTTTTGACGGCGATATCCTCAAGCGGCTCCTGGCTTACAACTGATATCTTCGCTCGTGTGGCAATTGCTGAGGGAGGACCAAGCCCTCACGTAGATCGCTTTTTACCACTTTCTGACTGATCCTGAAAACCTCGGACCAGATTATCGCCATTCTCAGCACTATATCTATTCATTAAAAGAAGGGCCCTGCAGAGAGTTATCTCTACAGGGCCCCTGGTTTTTACCAGCCCCTAACTACAGGACCGGAGACTATCTGAGCTATTAGCCTCCCAGTGAAGGGTCGTTCTGCTCAGCCCAGTCGTTCTCGTAGACTGTCCATTCGCCTTCCTCGACATCTTCTTCCTTCTTGCGAAGTGAGAAGCCTCGGGAAAGAATGAACCACATCAGCGGCAGTAAGCCACCCCAGATGAACACAGCCCCGCCGATGGTACGGCAGTAAGTCAGGAACGAGAATACTGGTCCCGTTACGACTTCAGCTGAACGTGCATACCAGGTGCCTTCTGTGTAGGCGATCCAGGTCTGGTACAAACCTACCGGGAACAGATCGAGGAACATCATCAGTACCAAGCCAATATTCAATGACCAGAAAGCGGTACGAACAAGTTTCTCATTCCAGGCAGCCTTGTGGAACAGATGCTGACAACAGAACAGCATGCCGCCCAGAGCAATGTTTCCTTTCACACCAAACATGGCCGCGTGAGCGTGGTTGCCGGTGAGGTAGGTTGCATGCTCGTAGTAGTTGACGATCGGCAGGTTAACCACCGAGCCAAATACACCAGCGCCAAAGATATTCCAGAAGTTAACGCCAAGGATAAACAACCAGACGCCTTCCATCACCATGGTCTGTTTGCCCTCAACCAGGTTTTTATTAGCCTGGAGGCCTTCCTGACGCATCTGCCATGCATCCAGCGTAAGCAGGAGCAGTGGTAATACCTGAAGGGTAGAGAACACACTACCGAGCGCGATAATTCCCGTCGGTTTGGCGATCCAATAGAAGTTATGGGAAATACCGATCGTTGCAGTGATTAAGAAGAGCATCACGGCAAGGAAGATGACTCGTTCTGCCATCATCCGGGTGATCAGGCCCATCTGTACCAGCATGTAGCCGACGATGACGGTTGTGAACACTTCGAAAGTGACCTCAACCCACATATGTACGACCATCCAGCGCCAGTAGTCAGAGATGGCGAAGTTCATCTCAGGCTGTACCAACAGCCCGAAGAACAGGAACATCACCATGATGCCGCTACCGTATAGCAGCCATGACGGCACAGACCACAGATTCTTTCTGGTCAACCAAGGCTTCACGGCTCGGTAGATAATGAATATCCACAGGGCAAATGCAGCCAACAGTGTGAACTGGAAGAATCGACCGAGTTCCATGAACTCCCAGCCCTGGCTACCAAACCAGTACGACACCTTGTCGCTCAACATGCCTGTCTGACCCATGTAGATTCCCACCAGCGCACCAACGCCAGTGACGACACACAGAACAAACAGAATGTTAATCAGGGTTCTCTGGCCAGGGGGAACCCTGGAAATCCTCGGCAGGAAAAAGATCGTATAACCGACCCAGCACATGAAGAACCAGAAAATCTGCAGCAGAGTATGGTAACTACGAGCAACCTGGAACGGGATGATCTCATTCAAAGAAACGCCACCAGGACGGACAAAGTCCATTGCACCGATGACACCGCCTAAAATTTGAACCCCAAACACAATAATTGCCAAGGCAAAGAATTTATACGTAGCCCGCTGAGTGGGACGAACGTATTCGTTTTCAAGGTCATAGGTAGTCAATGACTGCCCACCGTTTCTGGTGGATGATTCGAATACATCAACTGGCTGTTCTTTCATTTGGCCGTATGCATACAGAACCAGCATAACGCCAACGAACAGCGCGAATATTGAGAAAACACTCCAGAAGAATGTTGCCGCAGTAGGACTATTACCAGCGTCCTTATCACCCGGCCAGTTATGTGTATAACTGTAAGTTTCGCCCGGTCTGTTCGCAGCAGCAACCCAACCACCCCAGAAGAAAAATGCTGTCAGGGAGCGAAGATCATCAGGATCGGAGATATATCCGCTCGGTTCAAATGCTTCGTAATAGGTCGGATCGTTAAACATCCGGGTGTAATGCGTAGTCAAATCATCGAATGCTGAAGCCTGAGCATCACTAATAAGAATGATTCCGGCTTCCTCATCATATTTGTTCTCATGAACCTCTCGTTTCACCCGCACTGCGATAGCATCCGCATCATGCTGGGACAGAGCCCCGGCACGATCCTTCAGATCCTGTGCATAGAAAGATCTCATGCCAACAACAGTTCGATGCAACGCATCTGCAGTGAAATCTGGCCCGCGTTCCGCGCCATCACCCCAGAAAGAGCCATAACTCATCAGCCCCCTGATGTGAAATAATTCCTGCCCACGTTTAATTTGCTTCTGGGTAATCACCGTTTCCCCGGAGGCCGATACATAATCGACCAACGGCGGAGCGCCCATATAAGTTGCACCACCCAGATAAATTAGCCCAGCGATGCAAATTACTGAAACAATCATGAAATGTGTTAACCAGTTTTTCTTATTAACCAGCCATAAGGCCAGATTCTGGTTGTTTGAAGTACTCATTTTAGACTCCTTGATTCAACGGCAACAAAATGCACCGCTAAGGTTCGCTTGCTAACATTTATCATTTAAGCAAAACCCCTTTCTCCCCGCGTCCGTCAAATGACGGACACCCATTACTAACTTAATCCAGATACCCAAGTCGGAAGCCTTCCGCCACCACTGCCGCACGCGTATTAACGCTAAGCTTGCTTCTCATTCTCTCAACATGCGTACGAACCGTGGATGCGCCGACTCCCAGATGTTCTGCTATTGAAGATGTCGTCTCGCCTTCGGCAAGTAACTCGAGTATTTCTTGTTCCCGCGGGCTCAGAGCCTGCCAGGTTTTTGGTATCTCGCTGCCCATCGGGCTCAGCATGCAGACCACCACTCCATTGGCAGGAATACAGCTGAGCTGGTGTCGCTGACCCTGCAACTTAAGCTGGGTATGCTGTAAACAATCCATGCCGGCTGACAATAACTTGACGACACACCCTTCCCGACACGGCAACATTTCAGGGTCATCCAGCTTACCCATGACATCCCAGCAATTTTTCCCCGTACCGGGCCCCAGCAATCTGCGGGCGGGTTTGTTCTGCGCAATAACACTGCCATCTCCGCCAGCAACGATCACCGGGCGAGTATTTTCAAACATATTGCGGTAAGAACCGGGGTTCAGCATGGTGCACTTGGTGTCTGGTATATACAGGTGTAAAAAAATACAGAGTGCGGCTAACTGCGTAAATAAGTATTAGCTCGTAGAATTAATTCGAGAGTACGTATTTATACGTATGCCATTTCGATAATCTATGTAACTCCAGGCACTACACAGACTCTCTTGCGGGCTAACATCACGGAAGGCCTAATATGACTTCCTGAATTACCATGTAGACTATCTTCATGTAAGCAAGCCGCCCACAAGAAATGACAATCTGCTGCTGCGAAACAGCACCTGTCAAAACCGGGCTGCGTGGCTGGAATGAAGAATTAAGAGCAACTGAGATGAAGTTAAATATTTTTTCATGGTTCAAATCTCTTTTTAAAGAGGTTCGCTCTGATGGCCCCTATGAGACACATTTCAAAAATGGTCAATTAAAATGCAAAGGGACCTACAAAGACGAACAAAACAATGGCCCCTACGAGTCGTACCACGAAAATGGCCAACTGGAATCTAAAGGGAATTACAAAAACGGCATTGAAGATTGCTTATGGGAAAGGCACTTCGAAGATGGTCAATTAAAATTCAAGGGAAATTACAAAAACTCCAAACTGGAAGGCATTCAGGAGTGGTTTCATAAGAATGGCCAACTACGGGAAAGGCAGGCCTATAAAGAAGGAATAAAGGATGGTGTTTGGGAATTCTTCCATGAAAATGGTCAGCTAAAATCAACAGGACATTACACAGAGGGTAAACGTGAAGGGTCCTTTAATATTTTCTATCAAAATGGCCAGTTGAGATCCAAAGGAAATCACCACAATGACAAACGAGAGGGCCCTTACGTCTCGCGCCATGAATGCAGCCAACTTGAGTCCCAAGGAAACTACAAAGACGGCAAAAAAAATGGTTTATGGGAAAGTTTTCACGGAAATAGTCAATTAGAATCTAAAGGGAATTACAATAATGGCAAACAAGATGGCCCCTGGGAGATATTTCACGAAAACGGCCAGCTAAGATCCAAAGGAAGCTACAAAGGCGGCAAACAAGATGGTTGCTTCGAAGAATTCAGTGAAAACGGTCAATTAATAGTCAGGCAGAGCTATAGCAATGGCAAGCAAGATGGTTCCTATGAGTCATACGATGAAAAAGGCCAATTGAAATCAAAAGGAGTCTTTCTCAATGGTGAACTGGAAGGCTCAATTGAGTTATATAAAGATGGGATCCTGCAAAAAACTGCTTGATGAAACCCAGCATCTATTTGTGAGCACTAAAAATGAAACGTGAATATCGTTGGCTTTACAAACTGGTAAGTTTGCTCCCGGATGGCCCCTGGATATGGGCAGCTAAAGCCAGTCAATTGGAATCCAAAGGGGAATACAAAGACGGCAAACAAGATGGCCCCTGGGAGATGTACTACGAAAGTGGACAATTGGAATTCAAAGGAACCTACAAAGAGGGCAGACGAGAAGGCCCTTGGGAATTGTTCTATGAAAATGGTCAACTAAGAGTCAGGGGCGGCTCCAGAAGAGGCCGGCCAGATGGTCTGTTCGAGAGATTCCACGAGAATGGACAATTGGAAGAAACAACAACCTATAGAAATGGAGAGCAATACGGCCCTTTCGAAACATTCCATGAAAATGGCCGGCTGAGGTCAAAAGGAACCTACGTACATGGCTCACTGGACGGTCTCAGCAAACTGGAAGGCCTGTTTGAAGCCTACTACGAGAATGGCCAATTGAACAAAAAAGGATTCTACATCGACGGTGACATGGAGGGTCACTGGGAATTCTATTACGACAACGGCCAACTGGGAAAAAGAGAGAACTACAAAGATGGCCTACTGGATGGTCTCTGGGAATACTTCGACAAAGACGGCCGATTAAAAGAACAAAGAAATTACTAACGTTCCAGAAGTTTCAACTTATTTGGCACTCCATCCCATTCTTCAGCATCAGGCGGCGGTGATATTTTTTCTGAGATATTGGGCCAGATAGCAGACAACTCTGCATTCAGCCGGATGAATGCTCGCTGATCCTTTGGAACATCTCTCACCTCCATGATTGCATCTACCGGGCATTCAGACGGACAGAGCGAGCAATCAATACACTCCTCTGGATTGATCACCAGAAAATTAGGCCCTTCGTAAAAGCTGTCTACCGGGCAAACATCCGCACAACTTGTGTGCTTACAGTTGATACAATTTTCGGTGACAACAAATGCCATGGATGGGCTCGCAATAATTTATCAGGGTTTAGAATCAGCCTTACGGCCAATCGGGTGCGCTAATCAAGCACACCACTGCAAGCCACTCTATATTCTTCTCTAGAGCAAAAACATTGCGGATATCCGTTATATGACTGACAGGCAATACACCGATTATCCATTAACTGTAGGAGCGGCTTTATTTGATCAGAGCCATAACCATCCATGACCTCCAGCAACCGCTGCCGCGATGGTTACCAGGCTCACCACCAGCAACACCCAGTGCAGCTGATTCATACGCCGGAAGGTGGTGCGTGGCGATTGCTTCACAGATGCAATAAACCATCGGTGCAGAAACAGTGGCTCAAGCACAAACAGCATGAGCGTAAACACAAGCCAGACCAGTGACATGGCATAAAACCACCAGTAACTTGCGCTGAAAAATAGTGACCACAAGTCGGCCGCGTACAACATATAAAGCCCTGATAAACCGGTTACCAAAGTGACGATCCTGGCTTGCCCGCCAAATCGCTCCTCAATACGTTCGAACAGCTTAATACTGGCTTCGTCGCAATCATTTTCCAGAACACTTGGGAAAATTATGGTGGTCACAAACCAAACCCCACCTATCCAGATCACCACGCTGAGCACATGTAGAATTCGAGCAATAACTATTGCTTCCATAGGATCTTCCTGCCAGAAAAGTCATAGTGAGCCGTCATAAACCAACAGCTCCACAGTTACGCTAAATAATCGCCACAGAGGCTACGATAGCTCAGTTTTATGCCGGGATTCTTGAATAAAGAAAATAGCTCTGACTCAGCACGCCTAACTCTATGATTTACTACTAAATTGATTTAGTAATTTTTTGCGACCAAAAACCAAAGACAGCACCCCGAAGAAGGTAGAATAGCCATCAATTAATCATATGAGCAAGAGCAAGAGGACAGCCATGCAAACATTTGGTCTTAACTACGATGTAAAACCGGAATGTGTCGAAGATTTCAAACAGACACTAATGGATTTGATCGAAACGATGAAGGATAGTGAAGGTCACGTTGAAACAAGGCTTTTTGTAGATGTAGCAAAGCCCAGTTCGATGGTAATTAATTCAAACTGGGAAACAAAAGCAGATTTCAGCAACTTTTTTCGTTCAGCTGCATTTCAACAAAAACTGAAAGACACCGTGAATATGCTTGAGAGCACGCCGACCCACCTCTTCGGCCAAAATGTGCGACTCATCAAACCACCTGAATAATATGCAGATATACCGGCAACCCTATTTAATCCCAGAGGTGCCGGTCTTTCTCAATGACTTGAGATGGGTTTCCGACAATCAGTGGGTCAGGGCCACGTACAACATGCTCATCCTTATCGGGATAGTCGAGTCGACTCAAAAAGTATTGCATGCAATTTAAGCGTGCACGGCGCTTGTCATCAGACTTAATCACAGTCCACGGCGCATCGGCCGTATCGGTGTAAAAGAACATCGCTTCTTTTGCCTGCGTATATTCGACCCACTTGCTACGTGACTCTTCATCAATCGGACTGAGCTTCCACTGCTTGAGTGGATCATCCTGCCGGCTGTCAAAACGCCGTTTCTGCTCCGCTTCAGTAACCGAGAACCAGAATTTGAACAAATGAATTCCGGAGCGTGCGAGCATGCGTTCGAGATCCGGAACTTGGCGCATGAATTCGAGATATTCCAGCGACGAACAAAATCCCATAACTCTCTCAACGCCAGCGCGGTTGTACCAGGAGCGATCGAAAAATACCATCTCGCCTGCGGTCGGCAGGTGCTTTATGTAACGCTGAAAATACCACTGACCTTGTTCAAGTTCGGATGGCTTCTCAAGAGCAACAGCACGCGCTGCACGCGGGTTCAGATGCTCCATGAATCGCTTGATCGTACCGCCCTTGCCTGCCGCATCACGACCCTCAAATAGCACAATGATTCTTTGGCCGGTCGTCTTTACCCAGCTCTGCACTTTCAGCAGTTCAACCTGCAGCTCTTCCTTATGAGATTCATAAGCAGATTTCTTGATCTTCTTTTTGTACGGGTACTCACCGCGACGAAACAGATCTCGTATCTCATCCGGACTATGCCGTAACTCGGCAAACAAATGCGAAGTATTGGATTCCTTGTGTGCTGCTTCTTCGGTAGCCGCCTCCACCGCTGCCTCGGCACGATTGACTGCGCCACCGTCTTCAGCCGGAGTTGATTCTCTCTTATTTGACATCACAGGTATCCCTTTTTTCATGCTTCAATATACGTATGATTACATAGGTGGGGCCCGCAAAATAATCCGTAATATCCGATAGTTAAAGGATTCTAATTTGTGATCAATCGCATGGAATTAACTGCCTGGCTCTTCAATTGCAGTCATTTCAGGCGAACACATATTTTCAGCTGGCAACAATCCATATTCTAGTGAGCTTTAACATTGATGGTGGTTAAGATCCCTGTCTGCCAAAGGGTTCTAATCCTGCCAACCAGGCTGATAAGATAACCTCGCATGCTAGCAAAACAGCATATCGACGATTTCATCTCCCGGCATCAATTGCCGAACAAATTTCGTCACCTGATTGATGAACACTATATTCCGCTGACATCCTGGTTAATACGGCAGCACCGCACGAATAAGCCTCTATTTATCGGTATTAACGGCGCACAAGGCACCGGTAAATCAACACTCGCAGACTTTCTGCAACTGGCACTTGAAGAAAGTGTGGGCTGGCATGTTGCGGTTTGTACCCCGTCAGCACCTATGGAACAGATATAGCACTGGTTTAAAGGAGAGTTTTTGTTCATCCTAACCTGAGGAGTTGAGATGAAACAGAAGCCA
>Ga0233413_10000504_pt1 | contig 18691 bp, 20 predicted proteins | sample Na_anoxic_6_MG_FD_189019 | JGI IMG/M metagenome (GOLD analysis project Ga0233413, IMG submission 189019) | Seawater microbial communities from Saanich Inlet, British Columbia, Canada - Na_anoxic_6_MG | ecosystem: Environmental > Aquatic > Marine > Inlet | place: Canada: British Columbia...
ATGGTGAAGGATGTTCAGCAGAGTTTATGTATATGTAAGAGGGGTTCCGCCCCCTCACACAAGGTAGATGTTCTAAAAGAACATCCAACGACGGGGATGAGGGGGATGAGAAATAATATATAGTTAAATTATATTTTATAATTTGTTATAATTATTGTTAGATATATAAAAATTAATTTTAAAATTTAACATATGATCTATTTTTTGTCTATTTAAATTATGTGTTTCATCTATTCTTTCTAGTTTAACTATAATATTTTTTTCTTTAAAAAAATTTTCAATATTTTTAATTCTTTTTTCTATATCTGATGTTTTCTTAAAATAACCACTAGATATATTATCTTTATATATAAATGTAGTTCTTCCATTACCTGTAATATTAGAATTCATAAATTTTGTTGATGTAAGCGTTATTTTTACTGGTTTTTCTGTTTCATCTTTAAGAATAGTTAATAAATATTCTTTATCACCTCCTTTCATATGTTTAGAACCTATTTTGACTGCTCCAAATTGACCTTTTACTGTTGTATAACCTGCTTTTTTTAATTTTTGTTGTTGTTTTGCGAGAGCACTTACTCTTTTTGATACAATATTACCTGATTTATTGTATTTAAGGTCTTTACTTGTTAATCCTCCGCTTGTTTTGATTGCTGTTCCATGCATTACTTGTGCGCGTGTTCCAACTGTTGCCATTATATAATATATATACTTTTTTTCTAAAAGTATATTTAATTCTTTTGTAATAGATTTTTTTAAAATCTCTTTTTGTCATACTTTTTCTTAAAAATCTATTTTTTTGCCATACTTTTTTCTAAAAAGTATCTTTTTGCCATAGATTTTTTTAAAATCTATTTTTAATCTCCACACCAAGTCCATCCAGGACCACATTGACTTTTATTTAAATCTGCACATTGAGATGCTTGACAACATTTAGTACAATTAAGTTTTCCACAACAAGTTTGACTTGGATCATCACAACTTGCACAACTTTTTGGAGGAGAACAACTAGCAGGTAATTTATCATTTACTAAATATTCATATCCTTCTTTAAAACCAACTGGGTCAATAGAAGTACATCCTGAATATGAACCACCTGATAAACCTGTTTGAGTATTCCAAAAACTAATTCCCAATATATTTTGTAATTTTGCTAATTGTAGTCCACTTGCTTGATAAAAACAACTTGTTGTTGAATTACTTGCACAATTACATAAACAATCACTTTTAGAAGGACACGCAGAACCAGAAGAACAATTTAATACAGGACCATCTGAATATGAAGCAAAATATGCTAATACAACTTTATTAGCATTCTCTTTTCCTATACCTGTTTGAAATATTTTACCAGAAGAACCTCTTCCTTCAATCCAATAACTTAAACTTGATGCTTGATTTGATGCAGTAACCATAACATTAATCCAATCTATATCTTTTATAACATCATTTATTATATTACATGCTCCTATATCACTTCCTACACATGGTGTTCCGGCAACATCAATAGATATATATAAGTTCTTTCCAGAAGTATTTCTTTTAGCAACAACATATTTAATTAATTCTTTATAATTATCATTTTCTGTTCCATATTCTTCTAAATCAAAATCAAAACCAACATTATATTTCTCCATAACCGCCCATATATTATCTCCTGTTATTGAAGGTGATTTTAAAAAATTATCCCATTTTCCATTTGCAGCTTGTCCTCCACATGATATTAATACATCCACCTTTTTAGAATTCATCTGTTCTATACTTTTTTCAAATTCTTCTGGTAGACTAATATAAGAACCATCAGCAAATTTATTTGGATCTAAAAAACATAAAACCATTGTATTACAATATTCTTGTGGATTATTCCATAATTGAGATGGTAAGCAATATGTTGTTTTATCATCACAACTTTCCCCACTTACTGCATCTGCTGTCATATTATATAGTATATATCTTTTCTTATTTGAAGATGGTGGTGGAGGAGAAGGATTACAACTTACTTCACATTTAGCTTTATCTGTTGCATCTTGGTCTGTTGATTCAATACAACTATTATTTATACATTTATATTTAGGTGGTATTGGTTCTGTTCCATTGTAAGTTATTTCTAAATCTGTTTTTGTAATTGAAATTTTTTCAATTGATACCATTTATAATATATATATTAAATTCTTTTACCATAGATTTTTTTAAAAATTTATTTTTGTTATACTTTTTTCTAAAAAGTATTTTTTTGCCATAGATTTTTAAAAAATCTATTTATTATATATGCCAAACAATCAATTATGGATTAACTCGTTTTTATCATATACAGGTATTCTAGTCTCTTATGTCAAATACTATTCTGAACATGATAAAACAATAACAACATTAGCAAATTCTTTTGGATGGGTTTGCGGTGTAAATATGTGTATGAATGGTTTTTTTAGAAGTATATATTACTTTTCTAAAAATCAACCTATTAGATGGTCGCCCTCTGTTGCATTTTTAAATATAGCAATAGGAGCAGGAATTATATATTCAATATTAAATTACATATATAGTTCTATGATAATATTACTATATATTTCTGGTGCGTGGTTTATATTTGAATCTGGAAGAATATTTTATGAATATCACAAAAAATTAAAAATATCACCAGCAAGTCCGGTTTTATTGTCAAATGTTATTTTTGGTATTTCATTGTTGATATTTGTTAGTAGATATAGTGATATTGATAGTTAAATAGTGGATTATAAATTTTTGTTTGTAATATCTGGTGCTACTCTGTTTATATCGTTCTTAGTGATATTCATACGTGTAATACCTCTGTTTATATCGTTATTCATACGTGTAATATCTCTATTTTCTATGGGAATGTTATTATTGTTATTATTATTGTTTACATTCTTTATAGATTTCATAGTAGGACTAATATTATATATAATAGTTCCTTTTTCTAGTCTATTAAATGTAATATCATATTTGATGCCAAAACTAGCACATAATTTATCTTTAAGGTTCTTTATTATAGTTGTATTTTGTACATTATATTTTGATTCTTTTAAATCTAATTCAATTATTTTTAATTGTTTATTATTTATATTTTGTTTTTTATTTTTTTTATATCCATTTTTAAAAATTTTTTTTTCAACAATATGTAGTTCATTTTTTTGTTTATTTATTCCCTATACATATTCTATTGATCTTCCTCCTTTTTGACTTTTATTAGATTTCAAGAATTGTTCTCTTGAAATTCTCACTTTTTTCCCATTATTGTATTCCTTGAAATAATATCCTCCTCCTGATTGATATGTTTTCATTTTTATAATATATATATATATATATATTATTATGGATACAATTCATAATCCTAAAATAAATAAATTTATAAATTTAAAAACAAAAACAGGTATTGGAGTTTTAAGAAAATATGTTGAAAATTTATCTAATAATACAGAATATAATACTATTATTCATCCAATTACAATTAAAAAATTAAAAACAAATGGAAAAAAAGGAGTTGAATTATTAGAGGAATATACGCAGGTTGGGGGGGGTAGTGTTAGATTTTATATTACTGAAAGAAAAATAGGTAATAAACATTTTTTACAAGTATATAGGAATGAAAGTTTAAATAAATTATATACCATAAATCTAAATCATTTAACATATTATTTCATTGTGGATGATAAGTTTTTAAAAAATATTAAACAACTTATAACAGAAATTAAAAGGAAAATTAAAAGGGAAATATCAAAATTATATGAAAATACAAATTTTAAACAAAAAACTGGACTTGGTTATGCAACAAAAATTTTTTTATCAGAAGATTATAGACAAATAAGTGACTATAATTATTTATTTGAAGTGGAAGGTTCTATATTTGATAAAATAAGTTCATTTAAAAATAGAAAATCTCATGTAAATAGTCACCCATCTCCAAATATTCCTCTAAATGTGCCACAAATAACAAATGGACCTCCTATAAACACTAATAAATATAAAAATTTTGAAAAAACTAATTATTATAAAATAATTTTTGATGATACATTTAAAATAACTAATAATAATAATAATAATAAAAAACAATATAATAATATAGGAAAATGGTATACACAAAATAGAAACAATTTTTCATATAGAGATTTAAAAAAAGCATTAAGAGAAGATAATATAACAATATTATCAGAGAAGAAATTAATTATTCATAAATTATTGAAATATATATTATATAATTCTATATATTCACAAAATCAACCCATTATTACACCATTAACTGTATATCATGGAGGCGTCCTTCCAGATGATATTCCTGATACAAAAAGCACATTTTATAGATTTAAATATTTTTTATCTACTTCAAAAGAAAAAGATACAGTACTTAAATTTCTGAAACGTTCTCAACCACGAATATTATTAAAAATTATTATTGATAATATTTGTATAGCAGGAGATATGAAACGAGTGTCTAATAATCCGGGTGAGGAGGAAGTTTTATTTCCCCCATATACATTATTCAAAATTACAAAAATAAGTCAAATGACATATAATGAAGATAATGAACTTTATGATATAACATATGAAGAACCATTTTCATATAAATTATATGAAATGCTTGCTGTAGAAACTCCAATTCCTTCTTTGTATACATCAAATAACAATAACTATATGGTATAAATAATTTTCAATGATTATATTATAATGAATAATTTTAAAGAAAATATAAATAGAACAAATAAATCATACGAAAAAATGTTGAAACTTATATTACCAATTAGAACAGATTATTTGAAAATTTACAAAAAATTATCAGCAAAAGAGATGGATGTATTATCAACATACAAAGGGATGGGGTATGTTCATATAAATGAATTTTTATTCAATAAAACATTATCTAGTATAGAACCACTTAAATTTTCAAATAAATCACAAATGGGTAATTTAAGTGATATTATAAATCAAAAATACAATAGTCTAAAAGAAAATATTGAAATATTAGATAAAATATTAACAAAATACAAATTAAAAACAGAAACAACTGTTTTTAGAGGAATTTCAGGAGATTTAGTGAAACAATTTGACAAATTAAAAGTTGGAAATGAAATTACAATGCCATCATATTTATCAACATCATTCAATCCATCAATCGCATTTAATTTTACATATGAAGGATTTAAACAAAAAAAAAAAGATAAATCTAAATATTTAATTGAAATTAAACTTCCAGCAAATACAAATACATCTTATGTTCAATGGGGTTTAACAAATACAGGATTTACAAAGAAAAAAACTAATGAAAAATTTTCGATGAGTGAATTTGAACTTTTATTAGAAAGAGGATATGTATTAAAACTTGATAAAATATCAACAATTGAAGAACGTTTTTTTACATTAGATAATATGGATTGGAAAAAATATTTAAATACAAAAAATAAAGTTAAAAAGATTAAAGTATATCATATGTCTCTTAGTAGAATTGATAAAAAAGAAATACCTACAATGGCAGATATTGCTAAAAAAATAAATTGGAATAAAATTATGACACCTGTATTACTTAAAAAATTATATTATATTCCTAATCAAAAACCTCCTTCTTTTCAAAATAATATTAAACCTTTATAGATTATGATGTATTTATTAAATATAAAACAATATATAAACAGATATTTTCATAATAATAGTATTATGAAAATATTTATTAATGCTAGTGAAGTTGCTTCTATGATAGGTAGAAATAAGTTTAAAGCACCAACAGAAGTTATTTTTAGAATATGGGGGCGATATTTTGCTGAGGATTTACAGCAAACAATTCATTCATTAAAAAAACAATCTATTCCTGTTGCTGAACGGGAAACAAATGAAGAAACTGTTAATAGAATTGCTAAGGAAAGTGGTGTTAATATTAAAGATGATATTAATACTTGTAATAATGTTAAAGATGTTGCTGTTTTAAAAGAAAAAAAGAAGGAGGTCATCGCAAAATTGGAGAAGAGTAATTTAACAAAAGAAAAGAAAAAAGAATTTATGTCATCATTTGAAAGTGTTGCTAATACAAATTTTGGAACAAAAAATGAAAGTTCTGTTTTAGAAGAATATATTGTTAAAACAAAAACACCAGCAATTACAAGCGACCATTATTATAAAAGAAAAATACATGAAAGTAATATAGATGGTGAATGTATTGAATGGATTATAATAGGAAAGGTAGATGGTCTTGTTTATTCAAGAGAAAATCCTGAAAATAATACTGTTGTTGAAATTAAATCACGGATTTACAGATATTTTAAAGAAGTAAGGGACTATGAAAAAATACAAGCATTTACTTATATGTTTTTATTACAATATAGAAAATCACATTTAGTTGAAGCACTAAAAGAGAGGAAATGTGATATTAATATTATTGAATTAAATTATGAAGAAGAATATTGGAAAGAGATTGTTGGTGAAATAAAAAGATTTATTGATTTCTTTTCAAATGAATTTATGACATCAATCGCTAATAGGCAGAATATTATTATTGATGAGGAGGGATTTGGAGGGTTGATGGCGAGTAGGTAGTGTTGGTCTCTTTACTTTGTCTACTTCAATTACTTCAATTACTTCTTTTCGTTTTTTACTTTCATTGTAAATATTAAGAAAGATTTGATATGTTGAATATGGCATAATAATAACTATTAATTTGTTTTTATATATTATATGAGTAATTCAATATGTGAAATTGTTGAATTAAAAAATAATAAAAAAATTGGTCAATTGGTAATGGATAAGGATAAATCAAGATATGTTATTGCTAAATGTAAAGATACGAGTGCCAATAAATCTAAATCTGAATATATGACTATTAATAATAATAATAATTATATTCCTTCTCAACAAAATTTACAAGTAATACAATTTGATTCTCTTTATCAGTTCCGAACATCAGACATTGAAGAAATTAATATATTGGGTGAAGATGTAAAATGCTCTATAATTTATATAAAAACTATATTATTTGTATTATATAGAAAATCATCAACTACAAAATCATCAACTATATTATCAAATACAAAATTTGAATTATCCATATATTATATACTATATAGAGATGATAAAAGACAAATATTAATTATTGAAAAGATTGAAAAGGATTTACCAAAATTTAATACTTATTTACATAAATCAATTACAAATATAAATATTAATGATGATATATGTATTGGTAAATTAGATAATGAAAATTATTATAAATATACAAAAAATATTAATAAATATTTATTATATGCTTATATATATAAGATTCTTACCGAAAGTATTATAAAGTTAGACGAAATTACAATAATATTACCTTATTTACTTAAACAAATTGATCAAATTAAATCTACTAAAATAGGTGGAAGTTTTAATGTTGTAGTTATAAAAAATAATTATAATATTGAAGGTTCTTATAAAAAAGAAATGAATGATAAATTTGAGAAACTATTATATGATTGTACTGGTGACATTGATATGTTTATAGATTTAGATAAAAAAGTTAATATTATTTACAGCAATAATAATATTATTGCTAAATATACTCAACCAGTAAAAAAATTATATATAATTATAAAATCTGATAATATTTATATTTTTATTCTACAACTAGATGGTTATATTAGTAAGGAACTTTATAAAAAATTATTTTTAGTAGAATATAATAAAACATTTAAGCTTAAACTTAAATTAGTACCTAATAACTATTAATTTGTTTTTATATTATTTTATGAATATAATATATAATGAAAGTATATCAAACAGACGGAGGATATTATTTTAAAGAATACAAAACTGGGAAAAAAGTAAGAATTTCACAAGAACAATTTTTGAATTTTAAAAAAAATGCAAAAAAATCTAAACATAGTCGCAAAATTAGTAAAAAATGTTGTAAGAAGATGAAAGGGGGAGGAAATGAACAACAATTAATCAATGATTTAAGTAAATATAGAAATATTAATGGTACTAGTAATTTGATAAAAGAACTTATTTCATATCATGGTGATGATATAAAAGAATTAGAGGATATATTGGTTCCTTTACTAAGTAACCCTTCTAAAATTAATAATTCAATTATAAAACAAATGTCTAAAAAACTGGAAGAACTAAAAATACAGGAAGAATATAAAAAATATTTTACAGTATTAAATAAATTAATAAACAAAAATAATAGTATTACAAATAAAAATGATATTAAACAACTACAAACAGAAATGTTAAAAGGTTTTATACAAAGACGTTTAACTTCAAATGAACTAAATAATTTTATAATTCAAAAAATTAATATGAGTGCTGAAAGACAAAAAATTAGTAAAAAAAAAGTTATAGAAAAGTTATTACCTAATGTATCAGATGAAGAATTAAAGAATTATATTACTAGTTTAAATAAAAAATCAAATGAAATAAATGAAGAAGCACAAAAAATAAATGAAAAAGCAAATGCACAAGCAACTGCGGCAGCAGAAGAAGAATATAATATGAATAATAATTTTTTAATGTATAATCAAATAATAAACAAGGCTCACATAAAAAAGTATTTTATAGATATACAAAAATATACCTTAGATACAAATAAATCAAAATATTTATTTTTAATGGAAAAAGTTGATATACTAGAACATAAAATTAAAAGTTTTGATCCTGTCAAAAAAAGTGAAATATTGTATGGAATCTTTGATTCAGTTAATAAACTAATAAAGCAAGGTTATATTTATTCTGATTTAAAACTTTTAAATATTGGTTATATTGTTGAGATAGGAGGAAGAATTAAAATAAAATTAATTGATATAGGAGGATTAATAAATATTAGTGATATATATACAAGACCTCCCCCCATTACATTACATTTAATCTATTTTGCATATATAAGTAATTTTGACAAAATACCAGAAATGATTGATCTAGTAAAAGTTATGAATATTTTTAATAAATTATTTGATAATCATATTATATTTGAATTTGCTAAAAAGTATAGTATTTTGAAAGACGATATGGTATATAATTATACACCTAATAATAAATCAAATAAATCAAATAAATCCAACTGTCCTAAACTTATAATTAATAAAGTTACCAAAAATGGTGAAGACCATGAGCAAGGATCATATGGAGATGTATATTTATATGATAACTACGCTGTGAAAATAATGAAGACTGCTAGAAATGCTGCTCGTACTGCTGTTGATACTAATAGTACTGCTAATAGTACTGCTAATAGAACTAGTAATGTTACTACTGCTGATACTGCTCCTAATACTGATACTTTTAAATATACTGATACTGCTCCTAATACTGATACTTTTAAATATACTGGTACTGCTGATACTGCTCCTAATACTGATACTTTTAAATATACTGGTACTGCTAATAACCATAAACCACAATATATGCGTTATATAAATAAACTTCAAACAGGAGGTAATAATACCAATAAAAAAAAAAACAAACAAATTAATCTATTATTAAAAGGTATGTATAGACTTATTGTATATCAACTAGGCCTAGGCGAAGAATATGATAAATTATATAAAAATATAAATAATAATAATTATGATAATCTTTTAAAATCTTTAAAAAAACCTACAACTATTAACTTATCAAATAATGTTGAAAATAGTCAAACTAGATTTACAAATAAAATTCAATTTAATAAAAAACAATATACAAAATATGTATAAAGAAGATAAAATACATAACCCTAATAGTAATCCAGAATTAATGAATATATTAATAATTAAAACAAACAAGTATTAACAACAATCATTTCTTTTTTCTTCTCTTTAAAATAATCTTCCTTTTCACTCAGAATTTCACCAGAAACATCTTGAACTTCATAATGTTTTATAGTATAATCTTTACTTCTATAAAATTTAAGTCTTTTCATTGCTTGTCTTTCAAATGAAGCAAAATTATCAATAATATCAACAATTGTTGGTGTAATATTTGCATGTGATTTACGAAGAATACGACCTGTTGCCTGAATAACATCACTCTTTGGACTCGCAAGAATTAATGTATTAAGTGCCTCAATATCTAATCCTTCATTCGCCATCGCAAATGTTCCAAGAATAACATCTTTTTCTTCACTTATTTTCAAATCTTTTTCTTTCATTCCCCCAATGTAATATCCAATAGAACATACATTATTCTCAGATATATATTCATAAATATCTTTTAAATGGTCTCTTCTATCACTTAAAATAAGAATTTTACGACCATCTTCTTTAATAAGTTCCTTAATAATTTTGAATATAATTTTTGTTCTGTAATAATATTCTGTTATATTTGAAATCATACGAGGTGTATTAAGAACTCCATTGAAATTAACAATCTCTTTATTATAATCTGGATTATTACTTTTAACAATATATCTATCTACATTAACATCATTAGCATTATTTTCTGTATTTGAATAAACAACATCGCCAACATACCATTTTAAAATTTTTGTTAAACCATCCTTTCTATTAGGTGTTGCTGAAAGAGCAAGCATATATTTAGCATTAATTTTTTGTAATGCTCTTGAAAATACCTGAGATGGAATACGATGTGCTTCATCAATAATAACATGACCAAAACAATCAAAAGCACCGAGTGGGAAATCTTTCATTGAAATAGTTTGTAGCATACCAATAACAATGTCTTTACCTTCTACATCATATACCTTTTTCTGAATGCGACCAATTTTAGCATCTGGTAATGCCTGTCCTATACGCTCTACCCATTGATTTAGTAAAAATTCTTTATGGACTATAACAAGTGTTTTTTTCTTTAAAAATGATGCTAAGTATAATCCAATAATAGTTTTTCCCTGACCACATCCAAGTGAAAGAATACCTCCACCTGTTTTATTATATGCTTCTATACATTTACTAACAGGGACTTCTTGATTTTCACGAATTGAATAAGAGAATTTAATATCAATATCATCCCCCTCTGGAAGTGTATCTGTTTCAGGAATCCCGAATTTATTAATTCCATAAAATTTTGGAACATACAATTTTTTTGAATTTTCTAAATACACTGGAAATCGTTCTGGTTCTTGTCCGAAGTCATTCTTAATATTTGGTTTAACAAATAATTCTCTTTTAACTTTATCTAATTGTGCTTCATCATAATATTCTTTTTTAATTACATATCCTCTTTTTGATAAATATGTTCTATTCATTATATACTTATATACTTATATATAATCGTGTTTTATCTTTAAGTTTATTTGAGATAATATTGATATAAAAAATAACAATAATAATTTTATATTGTTATTTGTAAAAAGGATAATATCTAACAACTTGAATATGATATATTAAATGTTGTTGGAGATATACCGATTGTCTCAATTTGAGGAGGGCAATATTTAGTTCCACAAGTTGAATATGTCATTTTAAAATCATATTTATTAATTGGAATACATAAATGATCTACTAATATATTTATTTCTCCATGTTTATCTTGTTGTTGTTTTATATATTTAGCAACATCATCTGTTATTCTTAAACTATTATATTGTAATAATAAAGTTACTAAATCAAGTTTAACAATTGATGATGGTATATAACCAGTTAAACTAATATTTCCACTACTGTTTGGTATATATATTCGTTGTAATGATTTTATATCTCCAATATTTTCTGGAATAGTTCCTGTTAATTTATTACCAGGTAAAAATAATTCATATAATTTATCTAACTTTGAAATTGACGTAGGTATTTCTCCAATTGCATTTTCACTAATATATATACCTTGTAATTCTGATAAATCTCCTATAATATCTGGTATAATTATGTTTCCTTTTGTTAGAGTAATACTTTGAAAATATATTACATTACAATTATCATCTATTCTTATGTCTGAATTCTTATTTATATAATTTTCTCCTGATTTCCATTCTGGTATTGTTTTTTTAACATCATCTAATACACCCCATTCTTTTAATATATTATCTACTATATCTGTTTGACTATTATTACATACTTTTCCAGTAGCCATTATATTATTATATAGTATTAATTACTTATTTTCACTAAAAATATATATTAGTTTAATATATAATGCACAACAATCTTATTAAAAAAGTATTAGTTGAATTTATTGGAACATTTATTTTTCTTGGAGTAATTGTTGCTGTAACAAAAAAATCAGTCCATTATGATGGTATTGAAACAGCATTTGCTGTTGGTCTTGCTCTTACAGTTGCTATTGTTTTTGGTGGGGCAATTTCAGGTGGATATTTTAATCCTGCTGTTAGTATTATGATGCTTTTTAAAGAAAACCCACAATATGGAGTTAAAGAATGTGTTTTATACTGTTTAGCACAAATATTAGGTGGTATTGCTGCTTTTTATTTTATCAAATAGATTTTAAAAAAATCTATGGCAAAATACAGATTTTATTAACGACTAAGGAGTACCTTTGGGAAAAATCTACACGAAGTAGAGGTTAAAAGAACCTCCGATGGCAAAATACAGAAAAGATGGAAAAATACAGAATAGATGGCAAAATAAAATAAATTTTATATATATAAACATATATGAAAAATATTCTTAAAAATTCTCTTGTATTACTTGATATTTTTATTATAAGAATTATTGTTATATTTGTTCTTGTTATTTATAATAGTGTTATTATTCCATCATTTAATAATGTTGTTTCACAGTGGTTTAGGTGGTATTGGTTTAAATTATTTTATATATTTATAATTATTTATGTAGCAATTAAAGATAAAACAATTGCCATGTTGTTAAGTATATCATATGTATTATCTATCATACATCTTGAATTAAAAGATGATAATAAAACTGTTTTATTTAAAAAACGTCGTAAAAAAAGAGTTCGATTTGCTTCAATTCTTAAAAAGTAAAGTTATATTGATGTAATTATTATATTCTAAATAATGTTTGTTTATTTCTTGGTAAATACAAGGGAATCATATCAAGTTCTTCTTTAAATAGTTTATATTTTATAATGGGATCTTTTGAATATATATTATTATTTAAATATTCCGAATAATAATTCTCAATATCTTTGGTTTTATTATAATATAATAAATTTATTAATATATCCATGCTTATGCTAATTGTTTTTCCAATAAGTGGGGATGTCCTCATAAAACCAGAACCACATAATATTTGAATACATTGTAAGTTACTATTATAAATTGCTGGAAATTTTGTACTTAATTCGTAGTTATACGAAACACCTTTATAGTTAGAAATAGTAGCCTTAATTGCTCGTTTATCTTTATCAGAATATTTCCAGTACCGTTTTTCACCATAACCAACCATCATATCCTTATTATTTCCAATTAAAGTAGTATAGGATTGTTGCTTATATCTTCCTGCAGTACAATCAAATAATGTATGAATAGATATTTTACTTAAATATCTATCTATATTTTTAGTAAATATTTTTTTAATATTTGTTTGTTCTGTGCATAATTTAAGAAGTTCAGTTAATATTATATCGACTGATTTGCTACTTTGCTCACTAATAACTTTTAATATTGTTTTAAATAGTTCATAGTTATTTAATAGATTTCCATATAATGAACTCCATCCTAATAAACTACTACCGAATACAAAATTTCGAGCATCATACGCACGTTGTTTATATTCATCAGTCGTATCATTATTAGTTTTTGATGATAATATTCCTTCAGTACTACCAATACGATTATCTACTATAATAATTAAAGTTTCTGTATCTTGCTGAGATAATAAAAGAGCTAATAATAATCCAAAAGGACCAGCACCTAATATTACAAATACTTTTTTATCTCTAACATCAAGTTTAAGAGCATTCAATCTTTGACTAATTATATTATTAGAATTATTATATACAATACCATTAATGGAAATAGGATTTCCAGTATCTTCACAATATCTTATATATTTGCCTGTATCTGTTTCAATTAAATTTATTTGTCCATAATTATCTTTATGAATTAAAAACCCTGATTTTTTTATATCATCATCTGGAATAAAATCATTTATTTCTTTACCATCCATATTACCATGTTTTACTTTTATAGAACCATTTTTAGGTTGTATAACAACTTTTTCATCATCTGCATCTATACATAATATTATATGAGAAACTCTTTTATTTACTGTGGTAGCTATAATATAACTATCAAAACCATTTTTAAAAATATAATATCCAACTTTAATATCATTATTACCAACAAATGGATTTATAATATCTTTTATATTTATTACTATTCTATCACTAAAATCAAGTCTATTAGAATTAAAATAACTATTCTTAAATTCATCTTTAAATCCTCCGTTCAAATTAGAGTTTTTCACAATTGTTAAGTTCTTCACTTCCGGGACCATTTTTTTCCATTTATCATTTATTTTCTTTATAATATCATGATGTTCATTTTCAATATTATATATAATAGTTCCTTTTTCTATACTATCAAATGTAATATTATATTTGATTCTTGTATTCACATATAATAAAACTTGAAGAGTTTTTATTATATCTGAATGTTGTAGATCATAATCTAATTCAATTACTTTTAATTTATAATTATGTACACTTCTATCTAATTTTTTAATATGTAGTTTAGTTTCTTGTTTATCTATTCTCCATACATATTTTCTTGGTACCCCACCTTTTTGACTTTTATTTAATTTCATAAATTGTTCTCTTGAAATTCTCATCTTTTTCCCATTTTTATATTCTTTAAAATAATATCCTCCCACTGATTGATATACTTTCATTATATTATTCTAATATAATTATTTATTAAAGAGATATAATACTAATAAAAATATTTTTTATTAGTATATACTAAATGGCATACATATCATCACAATATAATTCAAGTATATTTTTTATGATTATTTCTTGTTTTACATTAGCAACATCTATTATATGTTTATACTTAATTATTATATCTAAATATCATACAGTTCCTCATCATAAATATAAAGACCCTTTTACAAAAGATTATTGTTTAGATGGATGCTCTGTTGGAGTTTGTACTTCAAAATGTCGTATGAAAAAAAACTGTTGTTCTTCTGACAAAGACTGTTTAGATTGTAAAGACAGATTAAGTGGAATTCATTATAGTGCTCCAATAAAAAAAGAAAAAGTTGATGGAATGAATTGGAAAGATGCTAATAAAGCAATTGAACTTGAAAATGAAAAAATTAAAACACTAAACGAAGACATTGAAGCAAATAATATATTTGCGGATAATAGATTGAAGAATCTTCATTGAAGCAAATAATATATTTGCGGATAATAGATTGAAGAATCTTCATTGAAGCAAATAATATATTTGCGGATAATAGATTGAAGAATCTTTAATTATTTATATCTATAATGATATTAAATGAATAAATTATTTAAATTAAAAAAAGATAAAATTAGTTTAATTAAAAATAAAGATAATGGTATAAATAATTCTATATACACTGTTGAAATAGGGGAAGGGATGCTAGGTGTTGAATTAGAGATTTATAAAGATAAATATTATATTTGTGATGTTATGAGAGAAGAAATTAAAGATAAAATTACATTAAATGATAGATTAATAAAAATAAATGATAAAAATATAGAAGATTTATCATTGGCTGATGTTCTCAAATTATGTAAAAAATTAAAAAATAAAAATAAGAAATTAGTATTAATGGAAACAAATACTTTTTAATAAAAGTTTATTATACTTTCTTAAAATCCATTAAACATGCATTTTTTTTAGATGATAAAGCACAACATATTCCCATAACTGTTCTTAATGTTTTTGGTGGCATACTATCAAACATATTATTTAATTCATCGCATTTAGATACTATCGCATGAAATTCACTATTACCTCCAATAAATGCTGTCTTAAAGAATACTTGTGGAAATGTATTGTATTTATTTTTTTTCTTAATTGCATTTCTACGTGCTTCTGTTTTTAATTCAATTACTTTATGTGCTATTTTTCTTGATTTTAATGTTTGAACTGTATCTGCACAATAAGGGCATCCTGGTTTAACATAAACTTTAAACATTATATTATATTATTAGATATTAAACATTTTTAATATTTATTGATATAATTTGATTTTGATATTAGTATTATCTTAAAGATAATGTTATAATTGTTTGTATAAAATTATTTATTTTACAAAAATAACTCTATTGCTGAGCACATTGAACTCCTTCTCCACCTTGTCCGTGTCCTTCTCTTTGATTACATTCTTCATCACTATCATTATGTAATTCATCTGGGGAAGTAATAATAATACTCCTTACACTTTCTCCATCTGGTACAACTACATCTCTTCCATTTTGATTTAATACTTTTGACAATTTAACAATATCTTCAATACTGTCCGGATATTTAACATCAAAACTAATATATAATTCCCCATACATATTACTATCTTTTACTGGCATACCAAGATTACAAACTTTATATAGTGATTTTCCATCTATAATTGTGTTAATTTCAATATATTTATCTTTACCGTCTAAATGAGTAATTTTAAGTGTAGTTCCTATTAATGCTTCATATAAATTAATTGAAACATTATTAAGAATAAGGTCATCATTCTGTCTTGTAAAATTACCATATTCTTCACAAATATTTAAATGATAAACAACATCCCCTCGAATACCATATTTATCTTCATCACCCATTCTTTCAATATGAATTACTTCGCCCGATTTACTACCTCGTGGAATATCAATTGTAATATTATCATTTATATTCATAAATTTATTTCCACGGCATTTAGTACATTTATCATCTTCTTTTGTTATTTTTCCTGTTTGATTACACATTCCACATGGAATTTGAAATTGCTGAACCATAGGTCCTTGTCTTTGAATTTTAATTTGAACTCCTCTACCTTCACATAATCTACATTTTTTTTCTTCACATCCCTTCTTTAATCCTTTGCCGTTGCATATATGACATAATTTTTTATATGCAATTGGTTCATTTGAAGATTTCTGATTATAAACATCTTTTAGTGAAATATTAAGTTCTTTATGAAGTGGTTTGATTTCTTCTTCTTGGCCGTGTCTCATCCCCCCATGACCTCCTCTAAATAGATTTGAGAAAATATCATGTGGATTATTCATTCCCCCATTATTTTCCTTAACTGCTTCATATCCGTGTCTATCATAAATTTCTTTCTTTTCTTGATTACTAAGAATTTCATATGCTTCACCTACTTCTTTAAACTTTTTTTCTGCTTCTTTACATCCTTGATTTTTATCTGGATGATATTTAATTGCCATTTTACGATATCCTTTCTTAATTTCATTCGGACCAGCATTTTTATTTAATCCAAGAGTATCATATAAATCTTTCATTACTTATATAACATATATTAGGGTCTCTCTAAATATGTTTTACTTAATTTTATTTATACATATTATCAGATTTTATATATGAAATTGATTAATTTCTTTTATTGCCTTATTTATATCAAAGTTGTCTAGTTGTTTTTTTACGGATGATGATGTATATTGACTTTTAGTTGTATTACTTGTTATAACATCAATTGCGTTTGGTTCTTTCAGGTTATTAGTATTAGTATCTTCTTCTAATTCAAGAATATGTGTTATATCTGTCATAAATGGTTTATTTGATTTCATTTTATGAACTATATCTTCCATATGTTGAACTTTGTCCCCGTCTTCCATTTCTAGGACACTTATCATGTCTGTTAAAAAATTATAAAATTTAATAACAATCTTTTCAAGACCAGATACTTTATTATTACTCGCTTTTTTGTATTTTCCTAAATCATCCACAATTGTTTGTTTTGTTTTTTCTATTGTTGATACAATTGATACAAGACGGTTTAATTCTTTACTAATTGATTTTTTATTACTTGATGTATATTCATTAAATGTTTGATTATTATTGAGATTTATTGGATGGTTCACTGATTTATTTTTAAACTGATTATTATTAAATAATGAATTCATATTAGGAGACTGTTTGTTAATAGGCGGGTTATTATTTACTTGATTTGGTGAACTAAGATATGGTTTATTTATATTAGGGGCATTGATGGGATGGTAGTTGTTATGATGTCTGTTGAATAAATTATTACTTTTTTTGCCAACAGTTTTTGCTAAATTACCTATCCCATTTTCAAAATTTTGAAACATTTTTAGTGTTTTATGTCCTAAATTTTGTTTATTATTTGAATTATTTGAATTATTTGAATTATTTGAATTATTTGAATTATTAATACTTACCATTCCTTTATTAGTTCCTCTTTTATTGATTGAATTATTAGTTCCTCTTTTATTGATTGAATTATTAGTTTGTTTATTATTGATTGAATTATTAGTTTGTTTATTATTGATTGAATTATTAGTTTGTTTATTATTTGAATTATTAATACTTAGCATTCCTTTATTAGTTCCTCTTTTATTGATTGAATTATTAGTTTGTTTATTATTGATTGAATTATTATTTTGTTTATTATTGATTGAATTATTAGTTTGTTTATTATTGATTGAATTATTAGTTCCTCTTTTATTATTTAAATTATTAGTTCCTCTTTTATTATTTAAATTATTAATTCCTCTTTTATTATTTGAATTATTATGAGTTTCTGGTTTATTTAAAAAATTTTTAATATTTTTATCAATGCTATTTAATCTATTTTGTAAATACTTATTACTATTTACATCATTTTTATTTAAATTTTTTTTTTATTATAGATGATTTAGA
>Ga0233413_10000506_pt1 | contig 18666 bp, 14 predicted proteins | sample Na_anoxic_6_MG_FD_189019 | JGI IMG/M metagenome (GOLD analysis project Ga0233413, IMG submission 189019) | Seawater microbial communities from Saanich Inlet, British Columbia, Canada - Na_anoxic_6_MG | ecosystem: Environmental > Aquatic > Marine > Inlet | place: Canada: British Columbia...
GACTTTTTCACGTTCACAGTAATCAACGAACGTCACAGCCCCTTGCGAGGGACAACTGTTGCACCGACACCGACTACTGCCGTGGCAATCCAACAATCATCAATCATCAATTATATACTTATAGAAAGAAAATATCATGGCTAATAGTGATACTACAGCCTCACGGGCTGGTCTTATCGAAGGCGGTTCCGACAACAGTGCATTGTTCCTCAAGAAGTTCAGTGGTGAAATCCTCACCACGTTCGAAGAGAAGAACATTATGAAACCCCTGCATACCATCCGTACTATCCAGAACGGTAAGTCTGCACAGTTTCCAGTAACTGGTGTTGCAACGGCTAGCTACCACACTCCCGGTCAAAACATCGCTGACAGTGGCAACAGTTATCTGTCGGACATCAAGAAAACAGAGAAGGTCATCAACATCGACTCAGTTCTTCTTGCGTCTACGTTCCTTGCGAACATTGACGATGTAATGAACCACTACGACATCCGCAGCGTCTACGCTAACGAGCTTGGTAATGCTCTTGCCAATCGTTTCGACACTGCTGTGTTAAAGACATTCATCGCTGCTGCTCGTGCTTCAGCCAACCTGTCCCAGACTGCTAAGACTGGTGGACAGCTTGACGTTAGTGCAAGTGGTGGAACAGCCGACAGTACTGAAACTGTCACAGGCGCACAACTCATCGCTACATTGTTCACCGCAGCCCAGAAGCTGGACGAGAATGATGTATCCGAAGACGGACGCTTCTGTGTATTGTCTCCTGAGAACTACTACAAGTTGATCACAGGTGGCGCTACCAACCATCAAATCACTGTTGCAAACAGTGCCGTTAACCGCGACATAGGTGGTGAAGGTTCTATTGCTACAGGTACTATCCCTCAGATCGCTGGTATCAGCATCCTGAAGAGCAACCACATCCCTACAACTGACCTGTCCAGCACCTCTACTGGTGACGGCGCTTCAGCTAATGATGTGTTTGGTTCCAACGGTGTTGGTTACAATGGTGACTTCTCCGACACTGTCGGTGTTGTTGCACATTCCAGTGCAGTTGGTACGGTTAAACTTCTTGACCTTGCTACTGAGTCTGAATACCAGATTGAGCGACAAGGCACGTTGTTCGTTGCAAAGTATGCAATGGGCCACGGCGTTCTTCGTCCTGAATCCTGCATTGAATTGATCAAGTAGTAGTACTTGTTCCTTTTGTTAGTTACCTCCCATTGGGGCAAGGTAAGGTTTATTTTGTCGTTTTCCTTGACCTTACCTTGCTCCCTCTGGGTTGGTGGCTTTCATCAACCTTTATAATAATAATCATGCCGACTACACTTACTTCAAAGCTTGAAGCCATCAACACGATGCTTGGCATCATTGGTGAAAGCCCTGTCAACAGTATTGGTACTGGAAGCAGTCGTCCTGTTTCTGTTGTTTCAGCAGAGGCTTTGTTGGACGAGACGAACAGGGAAGTACAGTCGGACGGGTGGCACTTTAACACCCAGCATGAATACCCGTTAACAAAGGACACCGACAACAAGGTGGTTCTTCCCACCAACACGTTAAAGGTGGACACTCCAGTAGGTAAATACACCTCTGTTGATCTTGTCCAACGTGGTACGTCTGTATACGACCGTAAGAACCACACTGATGTGTTTACCATCGACCTGAAGGTAAGCATCACCTTTCTCCTAGAATTTACAGAGTTACCTGAGCAGTTCAGGAACTACATCACAGTGCGAGCCGGCCGTAGGTTCGCCAACCGCTTCCTTGGTAGTCGTGAAATAGAAGCCTTTACGCTTCGTGACGAGATAGAAGCCAAAGCAAAAGCCATTGATAGCGACAGCGAAAACGCTGACCGTACTATCTTTGATAACTACGATGTATATCGCACACTTGACCGATAACTATGCCACTTCTTACGACCAGCGTCCCGAACCTGTCTCAAGGGGTTTCGCAACAGCCTGACAATCTACGGTATCCCGGTCAGGGTGAGACACAGGTAAACGCCTACAGCAGTGTTGTTGATGGCTTGGTAAAGCGTCCCAACAGTCGCTACGTAGGAACACTTGAATCATCAGCTATCAGTGCTGACAGTCTGGTACACGTTATCAACCATGATAGTTCCAACAGGCATGTGTTGGTTATTACTCCCAGCACAGGCGTAGCGAAGTGCTACGACACAGCCGATGGCTCAACCGTTTCAACCTTTAGTGCAAACACCTACATCAACACCGCTAAACCACAGGAAGACCTGAAGGTACTGACGATTGCCAACACGACTTACATACTGAACAAGACCAAGACGGTTGGTAAGACTTCCGATGCATCAGCAGCATACACCAAGCAAGCCATAGTCTTTGTTAAACAAGGTGACTACAGCAAGGAATACACAGTTACCATAGACGGTGCTGACAAGACGTACACAACAGGTGATGGTACTTCTACCCATGACGATTCACTAGGCACATCAGCAGGTGACGGTACTGACGCTTCTTCCGAAACCATAGCTGCTGGGTTAGTTAGCACTATCGGCACGATCAGTGGTGTAACAGTTACCCGTGACGGTTCTGTTATCAAACTGGTCAGCACCAACTCAACCTTTACAGTATCTGTAAGGGATGGGTTATCCAACATTGGGTTGGGCATGGCTTATGAGGAAGTGACAGCCATCACAGACCTTCCCAAGAGTTGTTACAACGGCTTCCGTGTAAAGGTGAAGGGTGATACCGAACTGGTACAGGATGACTACTACGTTAAGTTTGTTGCCAAGGATAGCCAATCCTTTGGTGAAGGATCATGGGAAGAGGATATAGGCCCAGAGATGGACACCCACATTGATCCTGACACCATGCCTTTGAAGCTGGTTCCAGCTACTGGCTTTGGTTCATACACACTAGGTGCAGGTACTTGGGCAGAACGTAAGGTAGGTGATGACGACAGTAATGCTTTCCCATCCTTCTATAACAACACCATCACCGACATCTTCTTCTTTAAGAACCGACTGGGCTTCCTGTCTGGTCAGAACGTAATCTTTAGCGAGGCTGACGAATACGGTAACTTCTTCCGTACAACGGTACTGACGCTCTTAGACAGCGCACCTATAGACGTTGGAGTTGCCCACACCAAGGTTAGCCTGTTGAAACACGCCATACCTTTCCAAGAGAAGCTGGTACTGTTCAGTCCACAGTCACAGTTTGTGTTGCGAGGTTCTGACCTGTTGACACCCACCACGGTCAACATCAGTCCCATTACTGAATACAACGTCAACGTGGGTGTATCACCACTGGCACTTAGTAACTACATATACTTTCCATTTGAACGGGGTGAATTCCAAGGCATCTATGAATTCTTTGTTGATAGCAGTAGCGATGTATTTGATGCCAGTGAGGTTACCAGCCACGTACCAAAGTACATCAACAAGACACTCAAGCAGTTGGTAGGAACACCAGCAGAAGATGTTATTGTAGCAACCAGCAACGCTACAGGTGCTGAGAAGCAGATATTTGTGTACAAGTATTTCTGGCAGAACAAAGAAAAGATACAAAGTAGTTGGTCACGATTTGATACCACCAACAACATCATAGGTCTTGGGTTTCTCGACAGTGAGTTGTTCATGGTAACGACTGATGCTTCCAACACGTATCTGGAAAAGATGCCAATGGAAGCAGGTGTTACTGACACAGGTAAAGACTACAGCATCCTGTTGGATAATCGGATTGACGGAACAACCCTGACTAATTCCTACAGCGCTTCTTCCAAGCTCACCACTATTGACGCTCTTCCTTACGACCCTGCCAATGCAGTCGTCTACACCAAGGACGGTGTTAGGCTTGCAACAACTAGGGTGGATGCAAACACATGTACGGTAGCGTTTGACGTTAGTGATGACGCTTTCTTCATAGGCTTTGAATATGACATGGAGTATGAATTCTCCACCCAGACGCTCAAGCAACCGACTGAGCGTGGTGGGAAGTCCACCAGTAACTTTACTTATCAAACGCTTCGTAATGGGGCGATTGACTACGCAGACACGGGACACTTCAAGATAGAGGTGACTCCTTTGTATCGTGATGTATTCACGTATGTCTACAACCCCAACCACCTTGGAGCCGACAGTAAGATAGGGTCGTTAATACTGGACAGTGGTTCATTCCGCTTTCCTGTACACGCCAAGCACGATGAGGTGACAATCAAGATAAAGTCATCGTCAGCGTTACCTGCCCAGATACTGGCAGCAGAGTTTGAAAGCTTCATTACCCCACGCAGTCAACGCTACGGTGGATAAGGTCAAGTACAGCGACTGTCGCATTCGACCAGCAATACCTGAGTTGGATAGCTGGCGCTTGTATGAAGACCTACGGGTGGAAGACATGCTGGAAGTGATTGGTTTGGGGCATCATCCCCGACTAGCTATTGAAGCATCGTTTGAATACTCCCAGAAGGCATTCACGATCATGTCCACCACGGACAACAACATCGTTGCCAGTTTTGGAGTGTGTCCCACTCATTCAGAACGTGTTGGATGTGTATGGTTACTAGGCACGTACAGGATGCTGGACATACAACAGACGTTCATCAGACACAGTCGTGAATGGTTGAATGAATTGATGGGTGACTACAACTGCGTGGTGAACACGGTAAGCATGGGCAACCATTTATCAATGAGGTGGCTCAAGTGGTTAGGTGCTGATTTTCTTCGGGAAGAACCGGAAGGCTATCAGGAATTTGTAATCTTTAATAATAACAACAGTACGGAAGAATAACATGTGTGATCCAATTTCTATGGCAGTGGTTGGTGCTGCGTCTGGAATAGCCCAATACGCAGGGCAGCGTCAGCAAGCCCGACAACAGGCACGTTACCAAGCATCAGCATCAGCAGCCGAACGTGCAAGGTTCCTACAGGAGCAAACCAGTCTTAGGATGCGTCAGGGTCAGCAGCAGGAAGCAACCAACCGTGAGTTGGGTGACATCGCCATGAAGAGCCGTGAAGCTATCGCCAGCGCCAGAACGTCCGCAGGAGAGGCAGGGGTAGCAGGATCATCCGTAGATGCCCTTATGGACGACTACATGCGTCAGGAAGGCAACTACCGTACAGCACTTACCCGACAGCAGGAATTTCAGAACATCAACACAGGACTGGCTCTTAGTGACGCTGGCTACCGTACACAGAACAACCAGATCGGTATTAACCGCCCAATCAATAAGCCCAGCTTCCTGACCGCTGCTTTAAGCACGGCAAGCAGCGCAATGGGCGGTTACCGTACAGGGTTGGAAATACAAAACATGCGGGGAATACCTTCAGGTTCCCGTTACATGCCGTCAACCGATCAATACAGCATTTCATAATAACATGGCATCTATTCAACAATTTCTTCGACGCTCCCAACAGGATAGGACGCAGGTAGCTGGCCCGTTAAGCAACGCTCCAAAGCTACAGGCTGTTATCAATTCTGGTGGTGGTTATACAGTTCAGACACAACAGGCTGGGAAGAATAAGTGGCAGATGTTGGCAGAAACCCTTTCCACGGTTAACCCCATGCTTCGGGAGTATTCAACAGCCCTGCACACCCGTGACCAGCAGTTGATGAAGCAGGGCTTTATTGATTACCAGACCGATTCAAAGAAGATGGAGTTGGAACTGGCAGAGCATAAGAAGCAACAAAACAAAACCAAGAACGGTATTCGTAAACTTATTGGTCAGGGTCTGCTTCCCGACGAAGCCAACGGTGTTCGTATGCTTGGTGCGCTTAAAGCCAAGGCTAATGTATTAATCAACAGAAACTACAGAGCGGAGTTGATGGATGCTGATAGCATTACCAACACTGTTGATCCTGAAGTACGGCTGGCAGAAGCCCGTAAAACCTTCTTGGAGCGTGGTGAATTTCAAAGCTCAATCGTTAAGGAACATGCTTTGGAACACATGCAGAAGGTTGAGAATGAATTTAGAAACACCATCGTAGGTCGTCAGCAGAAAGCAGAGATTGAAGAAGGTAAGGTAAACTGGCTGCGGTCGGGTGAGGATTTAATAGGACAGGTAATTAACGGTAGTGTTGATATTAACCATCCTGAAATATTCGATTGGGTTAACCACGAAGCCAGCCTCTTTCCCGGCGCTAACAAGTTTGCTTTTGATAACCTCATTAAAAAGGAACTTGTTGAAGGACTTACGACTGTTGTTGAAAACCCAGATGGCAGCAAGACTACAAAGTACACACCGGATCAGGCATTGGAATTTCTATATAAACTGAGCGATTGGAAGACAGGAGAAGTTTCCAAGTTTGCAGACGCTGAGACAGGCGTTGCCATCAACAACACCATCCAGTGGTTGACTGACAGGAAAAGTTCAATAGCCAACGCTGCGTCTGCTGCACAAAAACAGCACTACGATGCTGTGGTTGGTGCTGCTGTTGATTTATTCGTCCAAGAAGCAAAGGATGGTGCAAGAATTTCTCAAGACACTTTCAATAGCACTTGGGAAAATGTCCGTGGTAAACTTCCACAACACCTTTGGGAGGATGCTGCCACAACATTAAGAACACAGTACAGCGGTCTTAATAAAAAAGACGCAGATATTGACACCGATTTACAGAACGATACGTACGCATGGTTAGCATTTGAAGTAGATGAGGGGCTTGATTTAGAATCCACCAAGAAAATACTGGGAGTGGAACAGGAAAAAGGAAATCTTTCAACTACTGCCTACATTTCTTTAATCAAGAGACTGGAAGAATCAAGGAACTTCCAGACTAAAGTCGAAAGCCGTGATGCTTTTAAAGACCTTGATAAAGACGTTTACCACTACCTGACAGGTATACGTAAAGGCGTGTTGGGTGGGGGTAGTGGATTCGCTGGCTTTGGTAAAGAACAGACAAAGACATGGTGGAATACTATCAAACTACCTGAATTTACAGACGAAACTGATGACGCTGGTAATCCCCTCCGTAAAGACCTTCAGGAGCATCTGATAGATAAGATGGGTAAGGTGCAGTATAATTACTTCGCACACACCCAATCAGGAACATACACCTTACATCTTAAACGATTGGCAAAGGAGCGTTTTGCTAAGATTGAAAGCGATCCTAACACCACCCCCGAACAAGCAGTGACTCAACTCGAAACTGAATTGATTACTATTAAGGACGAGGCTCTTGAAGCATGGCAAGCGGACACCTTCAAATTTATACGAGAAAACCTAGGCATAACTTTTAATACCTACACACCCACCGAATAATGGCAGACCCAAAAGGCTCAACTCCAGAGGAAGGTAGTTACGTTCCTTCCGCACCAGTACCTTCTCCACTTACTCCTGAACAGAAGAAGAAGGAAGATAAAAAACGGTTAGAGATGCAGGGAGTAAAACCTGAAGGAAGAAGCCTGACGGAAGATAGTCCTTTTGTCCCACCGGGATGGACACCTGACCAAATACAGCCTGATACTGAATTATCCAAACAGGAAGACTGGCGTCAGTTTAAACAAGAACAGGAAGACTTTGCACAACTAAGTGCAGAGACGCAGGAAAAAAAAGACAAGCAGGAGCGTATTGATTACCTCGCTGGTTTATCGTTGAGCGAACGAGGGACGGAAAAGGCGATTGAGGCAGCTAAGGTTGCTATACCTATCGTTACTGAGATTGCTGCACCGATTGGTGCTGGCATTGCTTTTTCACCTCTCCTAGCAGGTGGTCCACCGGGGATTGCTGCGTATTTCACCATACTTGGTGGTTCTGGTTTTGGTAGCAACGCTTTAGCGCAGAACATGCGTATTGGATACGGTCAAAAAGAAAAGTTTAGCTGGGAAGAATCAATCGCAGCAACTGCCTTCAGCGCCATCCCCGGCTTTGGTGTGCCGGGACGTATGTCTAAGGTCGCTTTCAGGGCGGGACAAGGCGCAGTCATGGCTACTGGTGAAGCTGCTACCCGACAAACGTTGGAGATGGGAAGCGGTAAGCGTGATTGGGGGGATTTCGACACTATGGAACTGGTGTTCGCTGCTGGGGTAGGTACGGCAGTTGGAGGTAGTTTAGGTAAGTTGGAAGTTGTCTTGGACGTAAAGCCAAGGGCTGGTGAGACTCCTGAAGAAGCAATGCGCCGTGGTTTTAGGGAAGGTGAGAAACAAACACGCCTTGATATTAAAGCAGCTAAACGTCAGGCGTACAAACGTGACATCAGTGAACAAGAAAGGGCGTTACGGAACGAAGAGGTAAAACAACGGGAGTCTATTCTGGAAGACATGGTCAACAAGCGTAAGGATTTTGAATCCAGAGCAGGCCAAATCGCTAACGAGGGGGAGATTCTAGAACAAGCCGTTGAACAAATCAGGAAGCAGCAGGAAGAAGCTGCTAAGAATTTTGAATCGTTAGCCAAAGACATTGAAACAGGATCAACAACGCCTGTGGATGGTGTTGATGCACCGACTGCTACTAAAGCAGAACCTACCGCTCCTTTTTCTCCTTCTGAACGTGCCATACCCGACGAACAGGGCAAGGTCACACCTGAACGTCTTGAACGCATCCTGAAGAAGTTTCTTACAAAAGATAAAGGCCACGAAGGTGGAGAGTCTGGTGACACGTCAGCCAGTGGTTTACTTCCTGAAAACGTAAGTCCCAAAATAAGTGAACTGACAGACGACCCTGAGTTGCAGGACTTCTTTCAAATGTTATACGACGATTTGGGAGTAGAAGTTGTAGGCACTTCCAAAGCCAAGCGTAAAGCAAAGGTTCCAAGGAAAGTGGTCACTGCTAAAGAATTAATGGAGAAAGCCAAGGATGCCGTTAGATTAATTGGTGGCGAGGATGAAGTAGCAACGTATGAACTACTTCAGCAACAGGCTTTAACCAGCGACACCACTGGCGCACAGTTGGAAGAACTAAGTGTTAGAGGGGCTGCATACGCTGCGTTGACTTCCCACGGAATGCGTAGGGTCATCAACAACATTAAGTCTACTGACTGGGAAACCAGCGATGCTGCATTGAACGATGCTGTTGTTGATATTTACAAACTATTTGCTGGTCCTTACATGGGGTATAAAAGAGTAACGACAGCACATGGTCGTAACCTTCGTTCAACCCAGTACATGAAAGATGTTCTGGAGTTGGACATTAAAGACGTTAGCAAGGCGATGGAAGAGAAGTTCATTGGTGACTTGAAGAAGTCCGGTGATCTTACCCCTGAAGCCATGCAGAAGCAGATTGATAGCCTTGGGGAAATCAGTGTGGTCAAGAAGTTATTGGCTGCTTTACAACAAAGCCAAGACCTTGAAGAAGCTGCTGACATACTCATCAAGCAACAGAAAGCCTTTCAGAATCATCAAACAATCACAAGGAACTTGGCTTCCGGTGCAGAACTTCCAAGCGTGTATAGAAGGATCAGTGATATGGGTATCGACATGCTGTATTCCAGTATGTTGTCCAGTCCCATTACCCACATGAAAGCCAAGATAGGCAACACCTTCATGCAGTATTACCAACCGTTTCAAGGTATGCTTGGTGGCACGTATATGGCACACGCACCGTGGGCAAGGCGTGGAGTATCCAAACAAGAATGGTTGGATGCAGCAAAGTTCTGGAAAGACACAACAACTGGTTACGGTATTCACGGGAAACTAGCTTGGGAAGAATCGTTGCGAGCGTTTTACACAGGAATTTCCGATATTACTTCCCACTTTGAACGTATTGGTTTGTCAGCGTTTGGTATGGATCGCACAGGTCTTTCAGGAGGATTAGGACAAGCGTTGGAAAATATGGGGAAGTTTGTAGACCTTCCCGGTCGCAACATGCAACGCATCGACATGTTTTCCAAGCAACGCATTGCTCACTCAATGTTTGCTGCCGACACCCACCGTCAGTTCGTAAAGGAACACGGTCGTGCGCCTAGCGAGTTGGAATTTGAAGCAGCATGGAATGTCCGTAAAGAACGGGTGTTTACTGAAGACCGTAAAATAAGAGACAAAGACGTTGTTAAACGGGAAGCTGTCCTTGCATCCAAGGAGCAGAACATACCTGCTGAAGAGCTTCCAGAGTTTCTTGAGAAGTACGTAGCGAAGAACTGGAATCCATCAGAGGAGCGGTTCGTTGAATACGTAAAACGAAACGTCAAGGAAGTCGCTTTTCAAGACAATCCCGGTGAGCATGGGACAGCCGTTTCTCCTATTGAGAAGTCATTACTTAAAGGTGAAGAGTTTATAAAAGAACTTCCTTTTATTGGGCCTGAACTAACTGCCACGTTGTTTCCGTTTATGCGTACTGGTCGTAACATTCTTCGTGAAGGTTACAGTTCAGGTTCGGCATGGATGTCATCAATTCCAGGCACAAGACGTATATCTGATAAGCTATGGACTAAAACATTAGCCGACTTGGATAGCCCTGACCCAGTAATAGCTGCACGGGCCAAGGGAAAGCAGATTGTCAGTGCTGCCATTTTAACAGGGATGATATACGCTGTGAGAAAGGGTTGGTTTGTAGGTACGGAACGACCTGAAGACTGGCGTTTACAGGAAAACCTTGAAACAGCAACAGGACAAAGAGCTGACGAAATACGCATTCCTATTACATGGAATGACGTTAAAACCGAACTTGGGGTAGACGCTGCTGCTCTTGAGCCTTTGTTGACCGTTGCACAAGTTGTGGCAAACACACAATCAAGTTGGCACTACCAAAGTAAAAAAGACCAGAGCGTAATAACTTCTCTGGTTCTGTCTGCGGTCATGGCTAACGCTAAGATGATTGAATCCAAGTCTTACTACGCCAATGTGTCCAAGTTAATGAAAATGACTGAAGCTATCGGAGCCGAAGGCAACACACGTTACATGAGCAGGACTGGTCGTAGTTTATTTAAAGCAGGTGTGCCATCAGGTGTTAACGCTTTGAACACGATGACAGACAACCAGCGTAGAAGTCAGGACTACAAGGACGCAGCAGGACTTCTTCAGGTACTGGCAAACAGGTTGCCGGGGATTTCAAACCAAAACCCTGTCTACCGTGACATGTTTGGTGACCCTGTATCCAGACGCTCTGAATCACCAAGGGATAAATGGACAAAACCTGCTCAGTTAGTTTCACCTATTAATCCCCTTTCATGGAGCATTAAACGCTTTGATAAGGATGAATACATCAAGACAGACGATTACGGTTTTAGACGTATAGACGTTTCACCAGTGAACCTTAAAAACCCTGAAGAAGTACGGAATGCTGCTTGGGCTATTGTCACGGCACTGGATATAACCGGAGGGTTTAACGGCGGTACTAGCATCCTGACAAGTTACTCAGAATCAGGTGTAAGCGCCCCTCTCAACATCGACTTAACAGGTCTTAAATACGAAGGCATTGAAACACCTAATAGCCCTAAAATAGGACAAGACGCTTTTGACAGGTGGCAACAAATATATAGCACCTTCAAAGGCGAGGGTGGTCGTACAGTCAAAGAAGCCATTGTTAAATTTGGTAAGCACAAAAACTTCAAAAAGATACCCACCATAGAAAAGTCTCAAATTAGGGACGAGGATGTGAGAATGGGTAACGATCCACGTAAGACGGAAGTAATGAAAATTATGAATTGGTTCCAAAAAGCGTCCTTACATCAGTTGGTGAAGGAATACCCAAGACTTAGGAAATCCGCTTTAAATTCACTAAAGTTGAACCAGAAGCGTGAACAAGGATTCGGTATTGAAGCCACGACCACTGATACTGAAGAACTTCAGCAACTTTTAAATAATTAATATTCATAAATACAAACGAGACATATCATCATGGCTAACACCTACGTAGATTCGACAGCAACCGCTGGTCAGACGGACTTTCCTTTTACCTTTCCGTACCTGAAAGACACCCACGTAATCGTGAGTATTGATGGAACAGAAACCGACATCAACGACACAGGTACAGGTGAATTTACAATTTCTACATCACCTTCTACAAAAGTCGTTCTTGGTACAGGGGCTACAGTAGGAGCCAGTGTCCGCATTAAGCGTAACAGTCTTGGCAAGACCAACGCAGAGAATGATCCATTGGTGGACTACACAGATGGATCGGTGCTGACTGAGAAGGAACTTGATGATGCGTACCTCCACAACTTCTACCTGTCTCAAGAGGCTGTAGAAGGCGCTGCTGGTGGCATGTCGTTGGACAGCACACAAACCAACTGGGATGCCCAGAACAAGAAGATTGTTAACGTGGGTGATCCTACGCTGACAGGTGACGCTGCCAACAAGACCTATGTTGACACTCAGGTAAGCAACACGGTAACAGGCTCCACCACAGCAGCTCAGAAGTGGACGTTTACAGGTGATGGCAGCACTGAGTTTACCTTTGACCCTGTAATCTCATTAGGGGAAGACACAGCCTACACAGTAGCTATAGACGGTGTGTTGCAGGAGCCTACGGTTGCCTACGGTATCAATGCCGACACTGAGAAGATAACCTTTACAAGCGCACCTCCCACCTCTTCCAACATCGTTGTGATTGCCCGTGGCTACAGCGTCCCTGTAACAAGTGGAGCAGGGACTGTTACCAGTGTTACAGCAGGTAACGGACTAAGCGGTGGAACCATCACCAGTACAGGTACGGTTAGTATTCCTACCAGTGGTGGTGACCTGAACATTAGTGGCGGTAAAGTAGGTCTTGGTGGAGACGTTGGTGTAGAAGCTGTTAAGGTCACAGGTGATTTAAAGGTTAGTGAAGGAGCTGACCACACAATCCTTACTGTTGAAAACACCAACACATCAGGAACAAACCACGCTACAGCGGTTATTAAAGGGCCGGGGAATGCGACCCTTCAACTGTATGATTCAAACACTACAGGTACTAACGATGCTATTTATAATTTAGGGTCAACTAACGGTAAGTTTAATGTTGGTTTAATACACGATGACCATGTGACAACGAAAGGACTATTTACCCTACACCCTGCAGGTTCCCCTGAGTTTCCAAGTCTACCCACATCCGATCCAAGCACCGCTGGTTACCTTTGGAACGATGGTGGAGTTGTATCGGTTAGCGGTAGTAGTGGGTTTAGTGGTGGAGGAGGTGGTGACAAAGGACTTTTATCTTGGCATTCCAGAGTGTCCGCAGACCAAGATACTTACCTGAAACTGCCCATGAATTACTTTGGCAACATAGGAAGAACATTTTTACTTACGCACCACGGTGGTTGGGGACAAAGCAACGAGGAAGGTGCTATCAATGTGTACCAAGGCAACGATTATAACACTCTAATATTCAAAGCAGAAGAAGGTGAAGCGTTTGTTTCAGCTACCCACACAATCACGGTAACCGATAAAGACGGTACTACGGTAACAACATTCCCTGACCAAAACCAAACAGCGCATATCGTGTCGTTTCTTTTTGTGAATTGCCCCGCTACCGCCTTCTTGTCGGACGGTCATTTAGCGGCTGCATCTAATCCCACAACATTTATTGAAATGTCAATCACAGATTTAGGAGCAGGAAGTATTGACTACACGCTTCCCACCCTCGCCTCGACCCATCAGCATTACAAAGTTGTATTTTCTTAAAATCGGATAACCCCCACTCAATGACTTATTATGGCAATTACAAAGACACACTCTCGAATGGTCAGCGATGTGGACGCTGGCAGTACCTACCTCACCGGAACCATTGGCACAGCAGCCAACAACATTGTTCAGTTGGATGGAACAGCAAAGTTACCAGCAGTTGATGGTAGCCAGTTGACGGGCATTAGCACGGGTGGGGGTAAGGTGCTACAGGTTGTTCAAACTAGCGTAACCGCTCAATCGAACCTTACTAGCACCTCGTTAGCAGATAGTGGTCATCCCGCAGCTTCACTGACTCCTGCAACGACAGGTAGTAAAGTATTAATAAATTACACAGGAAACTGGGGTGAGTCAGCTGCAGGCATTGAAACATTAATCGTAGTCTACCGACAAATTGCCAGTGGTGGTTATTCGGTGTTAGCTGGTACTATGGTAGGTAAACAATCGCAGACTGGATACGCGAACCTTCCGTTGGCTGTTAACTTCCTAGACTCTCCCAACACCGCCAGCCAAGTCGATTATAAGATTTATTACAAAGTAAGTTCAGGAACAGCCTACAACAACTACGTTTGGTCTGTAGGTGCTGGAAATCCCGGCTCCAACTTAATCCTAACGGAGATAGGCGCATAGCACCATGCCAGAAGAAGTATCTCATTTCCTCGACAGTATTCTTGCTGTTGTCCTTGGTGTGTTTGGATGGATAGTAAAGAAGTTTGCTGACCGTCTGGACAAGGACGAAGACCGTCTTACAAAGATAGAGGTAGAACTTGCCGCCCAACATGAACGGGACATAAGCGTTGAAAGACGCATGGCAGGTTTGGAAACACAACTGGCAGAGATGAACAGTAAACTGGATCGACTGCTTGAACTAATAGTAGGTAAACGAGGAGTATAACCATTATGGAGAAACGAAAGAAACTGGAAGACCTACAGGTATACGTAGCAGACACCTACAAGGTAGCTATCGACCTGATGCATGAAGACGGTGAATTTAACGCAGCGTTGCTCAACGGCGCTCGCCAGCTCCTCAAGGACAACGACATTGTTAGCCTTGGGGAAAAAGGAACACCTCTGGGTGACCTTGCTAACCTGTTGCCCTTTGAAGACTCCGATAAGACCAAGGAAGCAATAAGGCAGGGGTAGACCCTCATAATTTATTCAAAGCCCTTCACGGGGCATTAGAAGCCTTTCTATGAGCATTCAACAAAACGACAGTGACCTTGAACAACTACGGGACTTCCGTAACTTCCTTTTTGTGGTGTGGAAACACCTGAACCTTCCCAACCCCACTGACCTTCAGTACGACATTGCTGAGTTTATGCAACATGGGCCTAAGCGTACCGTTGTCATGGCTTTTCGTGGTGTCGGTAAGAGTTGGATATGTTCAGCGTATGTTGTGCATCAACTACTCCTTGACCCTTCCAAGAACTTTCTGGTGGTGTCGGCTTCCAAGAGTAGGTCGGATGACTTCTCTACGTTTACTCTTCGTATCATTAACGAGATACCATGCCTACAGCATCTTAAACCACGGGACGGTCAACGCTTTAGTAAGGTTGCCTTTGATGTGGCTCCGGCTCCTCCTGCTCATGCTCCGTCTGTGAAGAGCCTTGGGATAACATCACAACTAACAGGATCACGGGCAGACGTTATTGTTGCAGATGACGTTGAAGTTCCTAACAACTCCCAGACACAGGGGATGAGGGACAAACTTGATGAACAAGTAAAAGAATTTGAAGCTATTATTAAACCACTGGATACCAGTAGGATCATCTTTCTAGGTACTCCGCAGTGTGAAGACTCCATCTACTCCAAACTAAGGGAGAGAGGTTATAACGCACGTATATGGCCCAGTGAATACACAACCTCTTCCAAAGCAGAACAACTGTATGGTGGTGACCTTGCTCCGTTCCTGATGGGGGATTGCTCACCCGATAACGAAGGGAAGTCTACAGAACCTCTAAGGTTCAGTGAGATAGACCTTGAAGAACGTAGGCTGTCTTATGGACGCTCTGGGTATGCTTTACAGTTCATGCTTAACCCACGTCTTTCTGATGTGGATAGGTATCCCCTGAAGATTAACGACCTGATTGTCATGGACATTGATAACGAGGTTGCTCCTGAGAAGGTCGTGTGGGCTGCTTCCCCTGATAACGCATATGATGACTCATTACCCAATGTAGGGTTTAATGGTGATCGGTTCTTCCGTCCCTTCCAAACAGTAGGGGATATGGTTCCGTTTACAGGGTCTGTAATGTCTATTGACCCTTCTGGTAGGGGTAGGGATGAAACAGCGTATGCTGTGGTAAAGATGCTTAACGGTCAGTTGTTCGTTCCAGACGCTGGAGGTATCAAGGGTGGTTACTCCGAAGCTACTCTTAAAGAACTTGTAAACATAGCCTCCCATCACTCAGTCAACACTCTGGTTGTTGAGTCTAACATGGGAGATGGAATGTTTACGGAGCTTCTGAAGCCCATCCTTCGTACAACACATCCCTGCACCATAGAGGAAGTAAGGCATAACACACAGAAGGAAAGAAGGATTATAGATACATTGGAACCAGTACTTAACCAACACAGATTGGTTATAGACCCAAAGGTTATAAGGGACGACTATCAGTCGGCCCAGTCCTATCCCATAGAACAACAAACCAGATACATGTTGTTGCACCAGCTTTCCCGAATAACACAAGACAGAGGAGCCTTACTACAGGATGATAGGTTGGACGCTCTGGCTATCGCCATCGCTTACTGGACTAACCAAATGGCTCAGACTGCTGACCAAAGGATTAACGATAGAAAAGAAGAGTTATTACAGGAAGAATTGGAAAAGTTCATGGAAGCTGCTCTTGGTGCAAGAAACCAGTCCAGTACTTGGATGGGAGTTTAACCCAAAACTTTAGGGTTGACAGCCCTTTTTCCATCCCCCTTAATAATCCCCCTTTAGTAGTTGCAACAACTAGTGCATGTTAAAGTACGGTTAAAGTAGTAACTATATTTCAGCTAATATATCAGTATGGAATAAATACGATTATTAGGATAGTCATAGTCGGTAACCAAGTTAAGGTACGGTTAACTAGGCGTACGTCACCCGTAACTAGCTACCGACGATTATAGTACCTCCCTCCCTCCTCCTCCATATAACGGAGGTTTTTAGAGGTTAGCACTGCCTAGCGGGTTTAGCCTTGAAGAATGGGAATCCATTCCGTATCTTCCATAATCAACAATGACATACGATGAACAGACAGATGCCCTGAACTACGAACTGTTGGGGGTTGTTACCCGATACATGAGTGAGTTTGATTTGAATGAGGCTACCATCGTAGGTGTGCTTGAAAGCGTTAAGTGTGACATCATGGAAGCATGGACAGACTTTGATGCAGACTTTGAAATAGACACCACCGATGATATCACCGACATAGACACTGGTGATGACACAGACCTTAATGACAGGGGAGGCTTCTACAAGAAGTAAAGGTAGGGACGGTTGAGGAACGCCTTGGGAAGTTTTGGTAAAAATTCTTCAAAGGGTTTCTATTAACGCGCCGCCCGAATTAACCCCCGATGGGTCACCTGTTTTTTCTTCATATGGCACAGGGTAGGCATGGAAAGCCTTGCAAGTGGCTCCATTGCTAGGTTCGCAAGGGTTATTCTATCCATTGCAGGGCAGGATCGCCTTTATATATAGGTTACAGGCAATGCATGGGTTGTGGTTGAGATGGTTCACTCCTGTTTGTCATTACCTCCGTTTTTTGCACACCTTATGTCTACAACGTCTTCTATCCTATCCACAACGGATCGCAGCCATGCATCCTATCCATTCTATCCAATACTATCGGCAAAGGCTTTGTGGGGCTATTTAAAGGCTTCTTACAAATCGTTCAAGCTGTAGGACGCTTGACCATTGTTCTGGGGAGTGTTTACCCAGGCGGATTTCCTTGCCAGATCAGTGATGGTGCGTTGTGTAGCTTGGATGATTTGTAAACAGGGCACAAAAAAGCCCGGCAATCGCAATGGACTACCGGGCCTGATTGCTTAGGTTGTGATTATTTAGTTATTAAGGGTGAGGTAAACGGCCAGTATCCAAACGGCCAGAAGTGTCAGGTTGATTATTATGCCGTACACGTTGATAGCTCCTCCACGGCTTCTTGCGTCATGATGTACAGGATGCAATAGGCAAGCTGCGTCATTATTGTGTTAATGTCATTTGACTCCATGCCGTAATCTTCCCGCAATTCTTCGGCACGGCGTAAAAGCAGGGTTTCGGCGCGGTGAATGGCGTCTACTGTCTCCCATGCTTTGCCATAATAAATGACTAGCTCCGATCCATCCACCTGTTCATGGATCGCATCATGCCGTTCAAAATCGGCGGGATAGTTGTTGATCACTCCCCACGCCAATTGGCGGGTGTATGTCTGTAGTCCTTGATAGTTCATTTTTCCTTATGGGTTATGGGTTTACATATATTTGACAACGGCAACTGCCCATTGACTGAGCAGGTAGACTTGGATTGTGAATATGATGATTAATGTTTTCATTATTTCAATGTTGTTTCAATTTCCTCCAAAAGGCTCAAAACCTTTTCCCATTTTTCGCTTTCAATTTCCGCCTGTTTTTCATTGTCGGTATGAACAGGGAATAGCTTTGCCTTGTAGCTGTAGACTTGGTTTTCAAGGTCTTTTAATAGTTTAAGTGTGTGTATTCTCATTTTTCTTTATTGGATTAATTAAAACACAAATCCTTGAAAGAAATTCCACTGGATCAACCACAATCGACCTATTTTGAAAGCTAGTAGGTCAGCTAATACCCAGAAAAAGCTTTGCTAATAGTGGAAGCTTGGCAATTGATCCTGTTTTTTCTGCTTATTTTTACTGACACATTCCTTGTCAGTAAGTTTCTACTTACAACCAGTTAGTTAGTTTTTACTTACCGACTTTGCCTCGCGTGTGTGTGCGTGTGTGTGCGTGTATGTGCGTGTGTGTATTCCTATACGTGGTCACATACGCAACATCGCAAGCGATTTGCTAGCAAGCACAGCTTGCGTACGTGGTCAGCTTTTAATACGTGGTATTAGGTTGGCTAATACGTGGTCACGTTGCTTCTTTTTTATTTGCAGGGTTGGAATTAATTCACATTGATTAATGGCACAACAGCGGTCAACCCGCATTAAC
>Ga0233413_10000508_pt1 | contig 18621 bp, 12 predicted proteins | sample Na_anoxic_6_MG_FD_189019 | JGI IMG/M metagenome (GOLD analysis project Ga0233413, IMG submission 189019) | Seawater microbial communities from Saanich Inlet, British Columbia, Canada - Na_anoxic_6_MG | ecosystem: Environmental > Aquatic > Marine > Inlet | place: Canada: British Columbia...
TGCTGTACCGGTAGCCTGCAATGAAACAACATCGATGCCAGCCACACCAGCTAATAACTCAAGCCGTACTATGATTGCGGTACCAATACGCTGTCGATGAAATCCAGGATCAACAAATACATTTGTTATTTCCTGTTTAGGCACACTCAGTGCACCCCAGGCAACGATAACGCCATTAAGCTCGGCAACTATAAAAACTTCAGTGGTCATACTAAGGGCATAGACTGACGGTTCCTGACCAGCTAGCCATCGTTCTACACCAGCTTTACCTTGCGCACCACTGGGCAAAGCGCGCACAGCTGCTACCTGAATTTTGTAGATGGCCTCGCAATCTGCCTCAGTAGCCCGCCGAATATCAACCACCTTCAAGCTTCCGTTTCGCCATCAATTCCCACAACCATTTGAGAAAATTTTCAAGAGCCTCATCATAAGCATCGATTGATTGCTTACAGCCCGGATGCTCCTGCAAAGCATCCCACCAGGTAGCCAGACGCCCGTCACCAATAGTTGGATCAGGTATTTCCGTGAAAAATGGAAACACAGTCCGCCGCAACATACCTATAAATGGAGCAAGAGCGCAATCGCCAATAGTTGGTTGATCACCAACAGCAAAAGGACCAGGACCCATGTAATGTGCAAGATAAGAAAATCCTGTGGCGAACGCCACAGCTTGCCGGTCGACAACAGCCTGATCACGCCGGGCTGGATCTTTCATGCTTCTGAGTGGTGAATTATGTGGGGCAATATACAAATCCGTCATGCGAGAAATCATCAGTGCCTGCGCTCGACCAAGCGGCTCGGAGGGAATTAACGGTAACTCAGGATAGACACTCTCGAGGTAGTCACAAATAACCTCTGACTCGGCAATGCAGTAGCCATCTACCTCCAGGCATGGGATTTTTCCGGTCGGATTGATTTGCCGATATTCATCTGACCCCATTCCGCCTGGTGGTGACTCTATCGGCAGATCAATTCCTTTCAAATTTGCAAACATAACGACCCGGGCAAAATAGGGCGAAGCGAGGGCACCATAAAGTTTCATCGATATTCCTTTTGAATTATGATTTTTTAATCAGGGCTTGCGAAAACGCAGGACAATACTATCGGTGTAGTCATGAGCCGATGGCATAATTACAGGATGCGCAGGATCATCATCTGAATTACGCAACACATCAATCTCCTCAGCATAGATGAACCCGGCCACTGCCATGTCATGCTTAACTATAGCCGGATCAATCTGGTATGACCTGCGGCCGGCTTCAGATTGAGTGCCACCGGAGTCAACCACCTGATCAACGATGCCGAGAATCCCACCAGGCTTGAGTGTGATAAATATCTCTCGCAGCAATTCTGAACGGTCAATCTTAACCCAACCCTCATCCTCACTGACGAAATACACATCGTGATACGACTTGATCATGATAACGGCATCAAATAAGTTTGGTGCAAGCCTAAGCTGTTTGTTATCTGTGCCATCCTGTTCGACATTATCCAGCTGCGTATCAGTATTACGGGCGGCCAGCTCATTATTCATGAATGACAGATAGGGTAAATTTTCATGCGTCATGACCCGGCCCGTCGGGCCGACTATAGACGACAGCAACTCAGCATAGCGGTCTCCACCCGAATATAAATCTAAAACCATCATCCCTTGCCTGATACCAAAATAATTCAGTATCTCGGCTGCCTTAAGCAATTTCTCCTGTTCGTGCTCAGCCTGCAATCGCGCCGAGTGGCGCATGGCTGCATCTACCCGTGATGGTGACCCCGGTTCAAGCTGGTCCGATGAACCAATCGTAGTCGGTGCTGCAACACCCTCGGCGAGCCGTTCAGAAGCCAGCGGATCAAGTTGAATGCATGCGGCCATAACTGCCAAAAGGCAGACAATGCTGTAACGTGATGCAAGCATAGAAATTCTGATGATCCTTCTCACTTATCCTGTGAGCACGAACCCATACTAACGCAGTTTTTATCGTCAGGTTTCCAACTCGCAGAGGAGTTGCCAGACTAATTCACGACTATGTTGCGGCAGTCGCCGAGATCAATGCCCGCCAGTGCCCGCCTGTGTCAGATCAGCAGCAGACATAAACTCCGATGATTCACCAAATTGTAATTCAGCAAGCCGCGCATAAAGAGAGTCACGCTGAATCAGATCTTCATGCTTACCAATATCTGCAATACCGCCATCATGCATAACAACAATCCGGTCGGCCTCCAGCACTGTTGCCAGACGATGAGCAATAACAATTGTGGTTCGATCCTGCTCCAAATACTCGAGAGCCTTTTGCACGAGCCGCTCACTTTCTGCGTCCAGCGAACTGGTTGCCTCATCAAGCAACAGTATCGGCGCGTCTTTCAATATCGCACGGGCAATAGCAACACGTTGTTTCTGCCCGCCGGACAGGCGAGTGCCGCGTTCACCGAGATAGGTATCATAACCATCCGGCAAGTCACGTATAAATGAATCAGCAGCCGCTGCTTTTGCAGCAGCTTCAACCTCAGCATCAGTAGCATCCGGCCGGCCAAAACGAATGTTCTCGCGCGCACTTGCACCAAAAATAACTGTTTCCTGCGGTACGATACCAATACGAGCGCGCACATCCTCAGGCCGTACCGCCTTGATATCAACACCGTCAACAAGGATGCGGCCGACCTGTGGATCATAAAAGCGCATTAATAATTGAAATGTAGTTGTTTTTCCGGCCCCCGAAGGGCCGACGAATGCAATTTTTTCACCGGGCTTGATCTCGAGTGAGAATGTATTGAGTGCTAGTGTTTCTGGTCGTGACGGGTAATTGAATGAAATATTCTCAAAACAAATCCGGCCTTCGCGATGCGCCGGGAATTCAATTGGATTTTCAGGTGCTTTGACCTGTGGTTCAACCTCAAGCAACTCGGCAAGTCGTTCCATTGCCCCGGCAGCACGCTGCAGTTCGCCCCATACATCACTGAGCATTGCTGCAGACATAGCCACAAACATGGCATAGAGAACAAACTGCCCAAGCTCTCCACCTGTCATCTCACCCGACAGTACGGATCGTGCACCAATCCACAAAACCACGACCAGCATGGCAAACATACCGGTAACCGCCACCATTGAGAATGCAGCGCGCGCTCGAATACGGCGCACCGCTGTCTCGAAACTAAGACGAATGGTTTCAGCGAAGCGCTGACTTTCATGCTCCTCGCCAGTAAAGGACTGCACAGTCTGTGCTGCCGTCAATGTCTCTGTAGCAAGCCCACTGGCATCAGCAATACGATCTTGCGAGTCTCGTGATAACCGTCGCACCAGGCGCCCGACGAGCATGACTGGAATTAAAACAGCCGGCATCATGATGATGAGGTAACCCATCAGACGAATATTCGTCAGGCTTAACAGCACCAATGCACCAATCAACTGAATCGACGAGCGCAGAATTAGTGACAGACCGACACCGGAAATAGCCTGGATAAGTGTCGTATCAGCAGTCAGGCGCGACAGTACCTCACCGATTTTTGTAACTTCATAAAATGCCGGATCCATGCGGATGACATGCCGATAGACAGCATCACGCAAATCGGCAACAACACGTTCACCGAGCCATGTCACATAGTATTGCCGTGCAGCGCCGAAAATGCCCAGCATCACGACTGCACCAAGCAAGTACCAGAAATACTGATCGACCATCTCGGCATCCGCAGTCGAAAAACCAAGATCGATAACGTTGCGAACAGCAATAGGCACTAATAAAACCGCACCTGATGAAATCAGTAACGCACACATTGCGATAATCAGCGTGCCGTAATACGGGCGTATAAAGGGGACCAGCGCCCGCAGAGGATGCAATGTGCGGCTCTTGGGCCGATCCGTAGTACGTAAATTTGGTGGCATAACCGCTAATGATCACACACCTGAGCGCGTATAAACCATCATAAATAATTTGGATTTTAGTTATTCTGCAGGAAATGAATCTATTGGAGTCAAACTATAGATTCCATATATGGTCTTAATTTCCCATAATAGGTTGTATCTATGTTTTATTCTTACTTTTAAAACAACTGCTGCAATATATACAATCACTACCCGCTTTGCACTATTCCTGCGTTGCCGTACAACAGTCTTAAGGATTTCACTCCTCAGGTATTGGCAGCTGAAACAGTTTTATTTATGATGCTTAAAAGTAAAGCATATTTTAGACTCAATTAATCAGTATAAAGGTTCCGGTGCCCCTCATGTCAATCAAACCATCCAATCATTTAGGTCCGCGGCTCGAAGGCTGGACATCCAGTCCCGAAGCACAAATGGTAATTTTCTGGCGCATCATGCACCTGTATATGTCTCGCTATGGAAGCATTCCAATCGGGCAGATGCTTGTGGAACTGACCACTGTTGTTCTCAATGAACTGGGCCGCCCACCGACCGTAACGGATCTGTGTGACGCTACCGGACTACCGAAATCTTCGATATCACGATACATCTCCACGCAAATGAAAGCGGATATGGTTGCCGAAGTCATCGATCCACAGGATCGCCGTCGTCGAAAACTCGTCCTGACCGAGAAAGGCAAGGATGAACGCCGCTGGCAGGTCAAACATGTGCGTAAAATACTTGAAGATGTAATGTCCTGGGATCAGAAAAACCAGAACTCACATCAACGACTGGATCCGGACCTCGAATTCGATCGTATGAAACTTAGCAATGCTAATTCCCCGGAAATGATTGGCCGTAAGCGCAAAAAACGCCGCATGGTTGCATGACATCTGTTCAGGCCTGATTTCTGGTCTCCCCAAGGGGTCTGAACCAGATCAACAGCAGTGGCAGAATTGTCAGATTCGCAACCATCGCAAATAACATTGCAAAGCCGGTCAAAATGCCGAAATAAATTGTCGGCAGAAAGTTTGATAGTACCAGGATCGAAAAGCCGATCGAGATAATGATCGACGTGTAATACATTGCACGCCCAATACTGCCATGGGATCGTTGTGCTGCAGAATGATAATTCTGGTCAATGTCATACTCAATTTTAAAACGATGCAGGTAGTGAATCGTATCGTCTACACCAATACCAATCACAATTGCTGCAATTGTGATTGTCATGATGTCGAGTGGAATACTGAGCAAGCCCATGAGCCCAAGCACAGCAGCGGCTGCCAGAAGATTCGGCACCAGCGCTATCAGTGCAAGTGACAACGAGCGGTACAACAACAAAAACATAATTAGGATGACGCCGAATACAAATCCGAGCGTCAATATTTGTGATTTGTATAAACTCTGCAGTACGTTGTTGTACAGCACCAGCATGCCGGTCAGGTGTACACGCTCCGGTGCATAACCCATCTCTCCGGTCAGGTGGGTGCGAATCTTATCGAGTAACTCACCGCGACGCAGATCCTTATTTGATTCAAATACCCGAATCGAGAACCGCACCTGGTTACCGTCGGCAGACATAAATGGATCAAACAGTACCGACTTTACGCTTTCAGGCAACTTCTTGTACAAAATAGACAACCAGAACGTACTGACTTCCTCGTCATCATTGATCGTCTGCAACGTATCGATCGCTGTTGCAATCGACAGGACTTTGCCTGTCTCGGGCAAGCTATCAAGATAATCATGGACACGGGCTACGTTACGTAGCTGAAATGTGTTGTACCAATAACTCGTTGCGCCAAGATCACCACTGTCTATATCATCGGCCCATTCGTCTGCAAAATCGTCTTCGAACTCATCTTCAAATTCAGCATCTTCCGAGTTATCAGCTACCTCGGACTCATCAATAAAATATGCAGGGTCTGCATCGATAATGACATCGAGCGGCGTCGTGCCGCCTAGCTCCTGATCAATTTTGACCATGCCACGATAGATTTCAGTGGTGTCTTTGAAATTATCAATAAATCGGTTTTCAACTGTAATTTGTGACATGCCATACAGGCTGATGACACCGACTACGAGAAACACAACGGCAACAATTATCTGCCGTCGCTCGACCCAACCGGCCAGCATGCCGGTAATCATTGCCGTAATTGAACGGCGCTGCTGTGGCGACCCGGCCTCAAGCAGCATCAGACCGGCTGGAAATACTGTAAATGCCATAATCATCACGACCACCAAGCCGGCGACCATCATCCAGCCAAAATCAATGACGGGTCGAATGCCGCTAACAAGCAGTGATGCAAAGGCAACTATCGTCGTCAGCGTGGTAAACAGACAGGGCAGGAATTTATCACGCATCGTGGTCATGACAAGCCAGGCTTGCTCGCCATCTGGATGTTGCACATGTAATTCACGATAACGCACAATCAGATGAACTGTTATCGATAGTGAGAAAATCAACAACAGCGCAACGAAGTTTGCCGATACGACAGTTACCGGAAAGTCGGTTAGTCCAAGCAATCCGGTCATGATCACAACTGACATCAGACAACTGGCCATTGACAGAATAACCCAGCGCGGGCGCATGAATATTGCTGTCAGTAAAACTATGAGGAACAGCAGAATCCCGGCGCCGAATACAACTACGTCGCGTTTGATGTAGTCAAGCATGTCAGTGACAATCATCGGGATGCCGCCAAGCCGAATCTCAGCATGCTCTCGATACCGATCGAGGATCTCACGCACTTGGGCAATATCAGCCTGCTGGCGATAGGTAATCACGGCACGCTTTTCACTGATCTGCTTCGACAATATTGCGATCTGATGCTTTTCATCTGGCGTCAGCGTCATCGTTAACTGCCTCTCACGCAATACATCACGCTGATGCGCTAGCTCAACGTAGGCTGGATCAAGCTGAAATTTTGCCAGTAGTGCGGTCGTACGCCCATCTATGCTCGTCAGCAACTGGCGATACAATGAACTTTCGGTCAATTCCTGCCGGGCAAGCTCACGATCCGTACGCTCACTGAGCAATGTTGGCACCTCGACACGCAACTCATCCAGTGAAATACGCGGACTGTCGATCAGTGGAACATCAAGTATCGTCGTAACGCTGGAGAATCCACCCATTGCGGCCAGTTCATCACGCAGCGACTGAATATCCTGTAATGCGGCAACAGAAAACAGATCTTGTTCAGGGGAGAATGTAATGACCAGATAATCATCAGAGCCATAGCGAGCCCGGATGCTACGGTAGTAGCGCAGATCCTCATCATTCTCGAGCAACAGTGAATCCCCCGATGCATCGAGGTGAAACCGTGGCATAAAAACCGCAAAAAAACTAACTACGATGAGAATATAGATCAACGCGACACGTGCGCGGTGAACAAAAAACCCTTCGTACCAATTGATGACAGTGTGCATATGTAATATCCGGACGGATCGCCCGTTTAGCCGAAATAAATGGCGAAAGTGTGAACGAACAACTGCATTGACAATACCTTGAGCATCAGAGTTCCTCTCGTGGGGGCCGTGGACATACTCGGCTGACGGCATTACGCCACAGACAGCGACCGGGCGTAAAGAGGGGATGATCTCCTGGAAACTGCCCTGTTTCACAAGTCCGTGACGCAATGCCCATAATCCAATGCCGGCGGTCGCTACGATGCAGATTGGAATCAACAAGTTACACTCACGGGACTCCTTTTGCACAGCCTGCGTTCCAAGTTATTTATCCTGACTGTACTGCTCGTCGGTATAACCCAGCTCGGCTCACTGATTACAACGACCATCATGGCCGACAGCGATGCCGAACGACAGGCACAGGCGCACCTGTCAATCGGTGAAGCATTGTTCAATGAGCTAATGCGCGGCCGCTCCAAGGCGTTGATTAAATCTGTAACTACAATTGCCGATGAATTGCCCGATGAGTTTGCAGCACGTACTGACCACGAGACCTGGTTAAAGACTAAATCTACCGCTATCGAAGCCGACTTCAGCCTGTTGCTCGACAATCTCGGTGGAGTCATTACTACATCGGATGCGGCTATTTCCACAGCCTATCCTGATCTTATATCTCGGGCCGGAGAGGATGGTATTGCACGATCAACGATCGTCATTGGCGACCAGTTCTTTGAGATGGTCACAGTGCCGGTGTCCGGCATGCTGCCAAAAACATGGCTTTCAACAGGTTTTGAAGTTGACGCGACACTCGTCAACCTGTTTCACGATCGTATCGGGCTTGATATCGCAATCATTGGTCATGTCGGCAAGCAGCAACAGGTCATTGCCAGCTCTATTGCAATCGATGCGAGCAATGATATCCAGCTCAATGCACTCACAACTGAACGAACTGACACCAAATATATGCCCGCCAGGATCAATGGTAAAAATTTCCTGATTCGATCACACCCATTTTTGCATGACACTTATGATATTGCCGTCTTGCTCAAGGCGCCTCTGACTGAGGCCATCGCACCCTATCGAATGCTACAAATCATGGCGCTGGTGATTGGCGCACTGGCCCTCATTATTGCTCTGCTCGGTGCCACCCGATTATCCCGTGACATCCTTGCACCGCTCAAACGTATTGAGGAGGCAACATCCAGAATCGGTTCCGGAGACTACAGCATGCCTGTCAGCGCCCGCAAGAATGAAGAGCTTGCCGGACTGGCCAAGGCACTCAACAACATGCAGAAGCAAATTGCCCAACGTGAAAATCAGGTTGCACATGAAGCACATTTCGATCGGCTAACTAATCTGCCTAACCGCTCCCTTGCAGTGCAGAACCTCGACCAGTCAATCAGAAAACTGCATTCAATGGGTGGCAAAATCAGTGTCATGATCATTAGTCTGTCCAGCTTCAGTGAGATACGCACGGCGTTCGGCCAGCCAATCGGCAACGAGCTATTACTCATCGCGGCCGACCGACTACGCTCAACAATTCCCCTTGATACAACCCTCGGGTATCTCGATGGAGATGAATTCCTGCTGGTCATGGAAGCGACAGATGCGACATCGGCATGGACAACGGCGGAAAATATCGCACATATATTTACTGCCGGCCTGTCGAACGGCACCATCAATATCAGCACAACTGTCTGTATTGGTATCAGCAGCTTTCCACATGACGGTGATAATGCCGAGAAACTGCTATTACATGCCGCAATGGCATGCAACCAAGCCAGGCAAACACCGGAAAGTATCGCCGCCTATCAAGTCGGCAACGACAACCAATACGCACGACGCATCAAAATTCTGGGTGGTTTACGTCGAGCCACCCTGGAAGATGAACTAAAACTGTATCTGCAGCCGAAGGTTAATCTGGTCGACGGCAGTATCTGCGGTGCCGAGGCATTGATTCGCTGGGATCACCCAACACTCGGCTTTCTGTCACCGCTGGAATTTATCGCTGTTGCTGAACAATCAGGCAATGTCGCCATGATCTCGCATTGGGTGCTAACAAAAGCCATTAGCACATGTCGATTATGGATCGAAGAAGGCATTGATCTACCCGTATCGGTCAATCTGTCTGGCCACGATATCGTCAACCCGGACTTACCGCGAATAATTATCGAGATTCTCAAGGAGCACGATCTCGATCCGGCCTACCTGATGCTTGAAGTCACCGAGCAGGCTCTGTGCCATGATTTCGAGCTAGCAACAGTTATTCTGCAATGCCTGCGCGACCTTGGTATTAAAATTTCTGTCGATGATTTCGGTACTGGCCATGCATCGATGGCACACATCCGCAACCTGCCTGTCGATGAGCTGAAAATTGATACGGCATTCATTGCAGAACTGCCAGATAACCGCAAGGATGTCGCCATTGTTCGTGCCACAATCGAACTCGCGCATAGTCTCGATATCGAGGTACTTGCAGAAGGCGTTGAATCACGTCCGGCTATGCGCTGGCTCGCAAATATGGGTTGTGAACGCGCTCAGGGCTTTTTGATCAGCCGACCCATGCCGGCTGAGACATTCAGTCAGTGGGTCGAGCATTACAGCGGTGAAGACCGAACGGCCTATGTCAGCGTAATAGAATCCATCAGTCAGTAGGCTCTTCAACACCATCGGGCGTTGCCTCAAACCCATCAATCGCCGCAACGCCATTCATTACTGGTACGTTTTCTCAATTTTGTCATTACCTTTCTACTCAGGAATTTCAGTATTGTTGTTATTTACCCTGATTATGCCGATAGAATGCAGCTTCCTCGGCAAATACGGGTACCGACATGACCACTCTGGATAAGACCTTCCTGATCATCGGTGCTTTATCCCTGATGATCACCGGAGTACTCAGCGCCTATGGCTTTCATGGCCTCGCAGATTCACTCACAGATGCCGACCGCCTGTCCTGGCGGTGGGCTATACAAATGCAGGCCTTCAATTCATTCGGCCTGTTTCTGATCACGCTATTGACCTTGCATGTCGGCTCCGCAAAATTACTGGATATCGCCCGCGGTCTGTTCGTATTCAGTATTGTTATATTTTCAGGTAGCGTCTATCTGGAAAAGCTTGGCCTCATACCGGAGGTAGCCGGTAATGTCGCACCAATCGGTGGTGGAAGCTTCATGCTGGCATGGGGGATTGTTGCGGTGGCCATCATGCTGAAAAAATAATCTTGTTATTGGTTTTTTTGGTGGTGACTTTTACTCTTTCCCTGACCGGTTTTTTTCGTCGTTGACCCCTCTGAAACGCCGCTGCCATAGGTTAGCGGCAGCTTGGAGGGCTCTGGGTCGCGACTGAATTTTTCCGAGGGGTCAACGACGAAAAAAACCGGGACACTCCCGTGGTACGCGTACCAGGCAAACTTCATTGTTCCACTAGAGTGTCCAAGGCCTTTTGTGCCGGGTATACCCCTCTGAAACATTCAGTCGCGACCCAGAGCCCTCGAAGCCTGTAATAATTTATGGCAGCGGCGTTTCAGAGGGGTATACCCGGCAAAAAAGGCCGATCAGGGAAAGAGCAAGAATCGAGTCTGAAGCCGCTCCTACAATAATAAGTATTTAGATGGTTACGATCTGAGCCTGGAAAAACTCAAATTTACGGGTTCTGCAAATACTCTCCGGTACGCGGCACCACCACCGCCCCGATACCGGCGCTAAATGTAACCGGTACCGACTCAGTGCGTAGCCCAACATTCATGAGCACCACAAAATGCAAGTGTGGCCCGGTCGTGAACCCGGTATTTCCGGATGCGGCAATTAATTCTCCCCGCTCAACACGCTGACCGTTTCGTACCCGAATCGAGTCCCAGCTCAGGTGTGCATATAACGCAAAACTGCCATCGTCATGCAATATTTTGACCAGGTTTGCCTGCGCACCATACTTGCCACGGTCTGCACCACCGCGAAAATTATTGTGCGCAACTTCAACAACTATGCCTCCACGAGCCGCATAGATGGCGGTCTGCACCGGCATGACTATATCGACGGCATAACGACTGCTCGGTGCCGCATGAGTTTCCTCATCAGGAAATGCCTGGCTGATTTCAAACTTTTGTGCAGCTGCAAAAGGGGGGCGATATGGCTGGTCTGGTGCATGGACGGTTTTGGGATCACCGAAAACCCACGCCGTCTTGATATCTTCTGTTGCTATTACGCTACGTGAATCAGTCATGATGGTTAATAGTTTTGTGGTCGACAGGCCCGGAACAATGCGCCGGACTGTATTGCCCGGCTCAACCGTCATCGCAGCCTTAGCAGCGACCTGGGCGATAACTTCAGCTACGCAATGACATGGATTATCAACCCACAACGTGATGCCATCTTCAGTTGGTTCACGACGAAACGTCACAACAGGCGATGTAATCGTTGCTGACGTAATTATTTGCTGTTCAAAGGGCTGATCTGTGGCCGGCGGCAGATCGGAAAATACGAGCGTACCGTTTTTGTCACGATACTTATACAGCGTATCGGCCATTGCATTAAACAATGACCCATATACGACAGCAGCAAATATAAGACTACGCAGTAGCGTAACAACCTCCTCAATCAATCAATCGCGATACGTTGCCAATCACCGTCACTGTAGACAATTTCATAAGCTGGCCAATAAGTTTGATCAAGCTTTAGCGTAAGCACATCGACAGAGTTATTCCATGTCACAGTCGTTACGCGCAGAGGCGATCTGTCAGGCCGGTTGGCCGTAATTTCAAGAAAACGATCAAGATCCGGTGTAGCTTGCCCGTCAACCGCAACAATCCGGCGACCCGCGAACAGGCCATAACGAGATGCTGGCGACCCGTAGGCGAAATATGAAATGTAGACTCCATATGGCTCGACACCGCGTTGTGCCGATAACTCACGATACGGCGCCTGCAACAATGCCCCGGCCCACATAACGGCACGGCGCACTCCAAGCCCCTCAAGCGCAACGGTATCGACGTCGATAATCTCAACCTGACCGTCACGCAATATTTCTACCGTAACACTGGCCGAAGTAACACCGGCAAGCTGCACGGCCTGCTCAACTTCACGAAAGCGCGTTACCGGCTCAGCATCGATAGTGAGTAAAACATCACCAGGCAAAAGCAATTTTGCAGCTGGCGAACCGGCCACGGTGCGCAACACCGACAGGATCTGCCGCCGCTCAGGATCATGCCGCTCAAGCCGGCGAATCCAGTCAGCATCAAGGCCCAGCTTGCGCCCGGCAGACATCGGCAAGCGGCTCCATTCAACCTCTATCGAATGCAATGCGTGACCGTCACGCGCCAGACCAAGTAGTTCATCTACAAGCTCAATCGGCACACCCTTGTTTTCCTGAATCGTCTCCGCGCCGGCCTGAAAGGCGAAACTTGACCATAAAGCGATGACACGACCTTTTTCATCAACGAGAACCCCATCGATATTGGCCGGGCCATTAACAAGATTCAGCGTCTCGAGATTTGTTTCACGAAAACGCATGGTGCGCGATAACGGCAGCAAAACTGGATCAATTGATGCCACTTCTGAGGCCTGAAATATGAGTTTACTATCACCGCGCAAACCGACAACCCACAGTGGATCACCCGGATCCGGCATGTGCATATGCAACTTGGCTGCCTGGACCGGTGTGTCACCTATCAATGTAGGGTCATAGGACAACAGCGCCAGGTTGTGCAAGGGATGGATGTACTCAACCTTTCCCTGTATTTCGAGTTCACCGGCAAAAGTGATCCGCACATCACCGATTGCCTCGGGCACTGTGTTGCGATCAACAACGATAAAGCCGCGTTCAGCATCAACGACAAGGCCGGTACCATAATAGTGACGCTCGGCAATTCCCGAAATCGTATAGGGCATGTTGTAGTTAACCAGCACCAGAGATGGCGCTATCTTGCGTGCCCGCTTGTCTTTATTCTTGATATAGGTAGCTGTGGCCGGCTCCTGCGCAGTCGGTTCGGGACCCGCATCAAGTATGCGACAGGGCCATAGACCGCTGTCATCGTTACGCTGACAACGTTCGGCCGGATACCAGCGGCGCTCCATACGAAACAAACCCAGATGACTGGCAGAGGGATCCTCAAATGAGTAGAAACGAATTGTCGCCTGCTCCCGGTCGGCCAGCGTGTCGACTATCCGCTCAAAATCATCCAGCGAGTGCACCTCTTCATCGCCAATAGCAACGATGACATTGCCACGCTGTAAACCGGCATTGCCGAACACATATCCCGGATTCGCAATGTACACACCCTCGGTGGCACGATTCATATTCCGTGCCTGCTGATAGGACAGATCATGTACAACCGCATTACCAAACGAAATATATTCTCTGGGTGTAATCGCATGCAAATCCTGAACTTCGACTGTCACATCGAGTGCTTCACCATTACGTTCAATACTCAGACGTAGCGATTCACCAACATGGCTATCAAGAAGCTGCTCCAGTTGCACATACTTCGTAACCAGCTCATCATCAATTGTAACGATGATGTCACCGACCTTGAGGTAACCGTCGGCGACGCTACCGGGCAGGATATCGTCAACGACAAGCATGCCGAGCTGACCCGGAAAGCGCTCACGCACAGCATCCTCAGTCTCCTCACACAGTCCCAGTCGCCGCAGCTCATCGAACGACTCGTAAGCAAAGGTTGTCGCCAGGGTCCCACGTGTCACCGGTTTCCCGGCACGTAATAGTTCGAACACACGTTTGACACGATCAAGCGGTAAAAAGAAGCTTGATGCCGCGCGGCCACTGCCTCCGGCATTCAGGCCAATGACATTCCCGTCAATATCGATGACCGGCGAACCGGACGAGCCACCGGATGTGCCTGATGCGGCTTGCAGATAAAATGTGTTGAAGTCATTGTAATTGCCGCTGCCGTATTCTGGCGCTGGTCGATCAAGACGTGCCAGTGTTCCGGACAGAAACGACAATCGCTCCCCGGCATCATTACCAACAACCCTGATTTCCCGACCGATCTGCGCACCCGATGGATCGAGCACTAACTGTGCCGGTTCAATGTATTTGAGTTTCTTCGGATCATAACGATAGAAACCAAAATCATGGACCGGATCACGGTAGATCGCTGTCAGTTCAACTTCTTCCTGATTCTGAAACAAGGCCTCGGCACGCACCGGCCCGGGCGTCACAACATGACGATTGGTCAGTATCAGGCCAAGTTCAGCGTCGACGACAAAACCCGTCGCCTGACTCGATTGGTTCCACTCGGTGTCGAATGCACGCGTGCTGTCTATCTTGATCGAGACGACACTGGTCGAAACTTTCTCAAGTGTTGCACGCCATGCATCAGACTCCGCCGCAGTTACCGGAACGGCAACCGCTAACAGTGTGAATGTAATTATCAGGCTATAGAGAAAGCGCATAATTAAAAGCCGAAGCGAACTCCTGTTGCAGGTCTTCCAGGTTCATCACATGATTCTGTGTACCGCGATGGGCAATTTTCCGTGCGCCGATTAACGATGCCAGCCTGCCGGTGTCTTCCCATGACAGGCCTCGGCTAATGCCGAAAACAAGCCCGGCTCGATAAGCATCACCGCATCCGGTCGGATCGAGAATTTCGGTTGGCTTGACGGCTGGAATCTCCAGTTCGCGACCATCCGTGTATATCGACGAGCCCGAACCGCCACGCGTGACAATTAATGCCTCGACATGTGATGCGATGTCCTCGTGCGACCATCCGGTGCGCTCCTGCAAAAGCTGCCCCTCATAATCGTTGACGGCAACCCATGTCGCCTGATCAATAAATTGTTTCAGGTCGTCGCCGTCAAACATTGGCAACCCTTGGCCGGGATCGAAAATAAACGGGATGTCGGCGTCGGCAAATTGCTGCGCGTGTTCGATCATGCCCTGGCGTCCATCCGGTGAAACCATGCCTATAGTGATGCCGGCATCCGTCGGTACCTTATTCTGATGCGAATGATCCATTGCACCGGGATGAAATGCCGTGATCTGGTTATCATCCAGATCTGTTGTGATATAGGCCTGTGCCGTCAGCGTTTCGCCAATCGTGCTGATAAAACGCTGCTCAATTGCATTGGTGCGCAACCGATCTGCATACACCGGAAAATCCTCGCCAACCGTGGCCATGATATTTGGCTGCTCGCCAAGTAGCCGAAGGTTGTACGCAATATTGCCGGCGCAGCCACCAAACTCCTTGCGCATTTCCGGTACAAGAAAGGCAACGTTCAGAATATGCAGTTGGTCGGCAAGGATATGCTCCTTGAATCGACCGGGGAAAACCATGATGTTGTCATAGGCCATGGAGCCACAGATTAATACGGACACACTAATTCCTTTGTCTGAGTGATGAGATTATTCGGTGGTGCCGGCAGCGGGCCGCCAGACCACGTCGAGATGTTTTACCGCACGTACGTCATCGAGACGCCTGACCGGCAACGAGATGGGTGCAGCCTTAACCGCATCAGGTGTCGAATATGCCTGATCACGTATATCGATTAATGCAGCTGCAAACGCATCAAGCTCCTGCCTGGCTTCGGTTTCCGTCGGCTCGATTAACAGGCACTCGGGAACCAGTAGTGGGAAATAGGTTGTTGGCGCGTGAAAGCCACGATCCAGCAATGCTTTGGCAAAATCCATCGCCGTGATACCGGTATCACGGGCAATTGATTTAAGCGATACGATGAATTCGTGACTGGCACGACGTTCTGAATAGGTCACATCAAACCCGGCCTGTGCCAACACTTTCATCAGGTAATTTGCATTAAGGGTCGCAAATTCAGACACGCGACGCATACCCTCGGCACCGAGCAGGCGCATATAAATATAGGCGCGCAACAGAATACCGGCATTACCCATAAATGCCGATAGCCGGCCGATTGACTGCGGGCATTGTGTCTCGGTCAGCCACACGAATTTATCTCCGTCACGACCTACGATCGGCACGGGCAGGTAAGGCTCAAGTCGTTTATTAACTCCAACAACCCCCGACCCCGGACCACCACCACCGTGTGGTGTTGAAAATGTTTTGTGCAAGTTCAGATGAATAACATCAAAACCCATGTCGGCTGGCAACGCACGACCAAGAATGGCATTCAGATTTGCACCGTCGTAATACAGCAGGCCACCGGCCATGTGTACGATCTCAGCAATCTGCGTAATCTGACGTTCGAAAACACCGAGTGTCGATGGGTTTGTTAGCATGATGCCGGCTGTATTTGGTCCGACAGCGCTACGCAACGCGTCCAGATCAACATCACCATCCGCTTTGGTTGGAATCTCGACCGTGGTACAGCCGCACATCGTTGCCGTCGCCGGATTCGTGCCATGTGACGCATCGGGTACGATAATCTCGCGACGCTCATTATCACCGCGGGCTTCATGATAAGCCCGGATCATCGCCACACCGGCAAACTCACCCTGTGCACCGGCCATCGGCGTCAGAGAAATTGCCGTCATGCCGGTTACGGCCTTGAGCATGTCCTGCAATTCGTACATGCATTCGAGAAAACCCTGCCCATGCTCGACCGGGCCGAGCGGGTGGCGTTCGGCAAACTCCGGCAACATGGCCAAACGGTTGCAGACCCGCGGGTTATATTTCATCGTGCACGAACCGAGTGGATAGAACTGCGTGTCGATGGAAAAGTTTTGTTGTGACAAGCGCGTGAAATGCCGCACCACCTGCAACTCTGATACCTCCGGCAGCAGCGGTGCCTCACGGCGCAGAAACTGCTCTGGCAGATCAGCTGCCGGTGGGTTTACCGGCGCCTGACCCGGAGCACGTCGTCCCGGGGCGGACAGTTCAAAAATGACTGCTTCAGACATCAGTCAGCCTCCGTACTATTCATAGCCGCTTCCAGCGCTACCGCAAAGGCATCGATCTCGGCCTCGGTGCGTGCTTCGGTAGCACAAACCAGCAACGCATGACCCAGTTCCGGATAGTCGGACGACAAATCATAACCGGCGAGAATATTCTGTTGCGACAGCGCCTCGATCAATGGTGCGACCGGGCGATCAAATTGCAGTACCGCTTCATGAAAGAACTGCTCGAACGCGACCGACACACCGTCAAGTGCAGCAAGTTTTTGCGCCAGTAACTGTGTATTGGCATGACATTGCAGCGCCGTGCGCCGCAGCCCCTCACTACCCAGCAACGACAGGTAAATAGTCGCCGCAGTAACCATCAACCCCTGATTCGTACAAATATTCGAGGTAGCCTTGGAGCGACGGATGTGTTGTTCGCGGGCCTGCAGCGTCAGCGTAAAACCGGGCTTGCCGTCAAGATCAACCGTGCGCCCGACAATGCGCCCCGGCATCTGCCGCACAATTTTTTGTCGACACACCATGTAACCGAAGTACGGACCGCCGGACGAGACCGGAATTCCGAGCGGCTGACCTTCACCACACGCAATATCCACACCGGCATCACCCCATTCACCCGGCGGATTCAGAACCGCCAGGCTGGTCGGGTTGCAGATCGCAATCACAAACATTTGCTTTGCATGCGCCCAGTCCGTCAGTGCATCGACGTCGTCGAGCGTGCCGAGAAACGTCGGCTGCTGCAGACACACGGCCGCAAACGCCTCATCCTTAAACGCATCGAGAGCTGCAAACTCCGTCTGGCCATCCCGGCAGCTGACCTCAACAAGTTCAATTCCCTGCCCGGCAGTAATCCGACGTGCCACGGCACGATAAATCGGGTGTACCGATCGGCTGACCAGAATTTTTCTGGACTTTGCCTTGCGATTACCGCGCACCGCCATCAGGCATGCCTCGGCAAATGCCGTCGCGCCGTCATACAACGACGCGTTAGAAACCTCTAGCCCGGTCAGACTCGCCATCATCGTCTGATATTCGTAAATAACCTGCAGCGTGCCCTGGCTGGCTTCAGCCTGGTACGGCGTATACGCACTATAAAACTCGCCCCGGGTTGCAATATCCCAGACCGCAGCGGGAATATGATGTTCGTAGGCACCGGCGCCGATAAATGACACCACACCACCGTCTTTAGCAGCACGCGAGCGCATCAGGCGCATTACCTCGGCCTCGCCCATGCCGGCCGGTACATTGTCCAGATGCTCAATACGTAGCGCAGCCGGGATCTCGTCAAACAACGCTTCAGTATCACCTGTGCCGATGGTTTTCAGCATCGCGGCGACATCCTGCTCGGTATGAGGAATAAACGGCATCAGGAATTCAGACTGGTCTTTACAGTTTCTTTGGCACTGGGTCGTCGGTAACGCAGTGAGCGCTAACCGGCAGATTCAGCAATGAACTGACCGTAGGCATCAGCATCCATCAATTCATCAAGTTCTGCCGGGTCCTTCGGATCAATGCGTACCAACCAGCCGTCCTCATACGGACCC
>Ga0233413_10000511_pt1 | contig 18547 bp, 22 predicted proteins | sample Na_anoxic_6_MG_FD_189019 | JGI IMG/M metagenome (GOLD analysis project Ga0233413, IMG submission 189019) | Seawater microbial communities from Saanich Inlet, British Columbia, Canada - Na_anoxic_6_MG | ecosystem: Environmental > Aquatic > Marine > Inlet | place: Canada: British Columbia...
TAGATCCAAAACAAGAATTGAGATTAAAGATAATCGAGATATTTCAATATATAAATGAATTAGGAAATTATGCTGATAGTAACTGGTTATCAAATTTACCTAGACATATGTTGGTATTATTTATTAGAGAAATGTATGATATTTGGCATTATCGAGCACAGTTAACACCAAATGTAATGAGAGAAATTGTTCCTCCTCATGGAAATCCTTTTATGGGAATGAATCTACATTTAGCACAAAATCAAAACGACGATGTTTTAATGAAATATGCTATAAAAGTGATAGAATATTTAACAAAATCTGCTCACACAACAGATAAACGAGCTTTAGGAGCATATTATGTATTAGCAGCATTAACTTTAGTAAGTGAAGATGCTAGAACATCATTACCATGGTTATTTCAAGCTGTAGCTCATTAAATATAAATTATTTTTTAATTCGTTTTTTTAAATAATAATTAATTTATTTAGGAATTTTAATCCTTATGATAACCAATCATAATATATAATATATATTGCGTAAAAAGGCTTAAAAAGATATATCTAAGTAGTGTATAATGCCTGCTAAGAAGACAACCACCACTGCTAAGACTGCCACTAAGACCTCTACCAAGAAGGTAGAAACCCCTGCTCCTGTTGTAGAGACCCAAGCTGCTGCCCCCGTTGAGGAGGCTCCTGTTGAGGTCGCTGCCCCTACTGTAATTGACCAATTCGGTGAGTTTATGGCTAAGCTCCAAGCCGTCAGCTCTCAATTCTCTGCTCTCCGCACTGAGTTCCGTGGACTCGAGCGTCAAGTAAGCCGTGACCTTAAGGCTGCTGCCAAGGTTAGTGCTAAGCGCAAGAGAAAGACTGGAAACCGTGCTCCTTCTGGTTTCGTCAAGCCTACTCTTATCTCCAATGAGCTTGCTGCTTTCCTCGGTAAGCCTGAGGGAACTGAGATGGCTCGCACTGAGGTAACTCGTGAGATTAACGCTTACATTCGTGAGCACAAGCTCCAAGACAAGGACAATGGTCGCAAGATCATTGCCGACAAGAAGCTTACTGGCCTTCTTAAGCTTAAGAAGGGCGATGAGCTTACCTACTTCAACCTCCAGAAGTATATGTCACCTCACTTTGCCAAGGCAGGTGATAAGGTAGCAGCTGCTTCTGCTTAAATAATAAAAATCAAAATAAACAAAAAATAAAAATTAATAATATGATAATATATTAAATTATTAATTAACAAATATAAAGTCTTCTTTTTCCATAATATTTTTTAGAATACTTTCATTAATTGGACTATTCATAATTCTAATTTTTTCAAAATTTTTATATTCTGGCATATTACCTAGATTAAATAGTGATACAACTCCATATAAATTATATATATTATCGACATAATTTGTGTTTTCATCTAACCATTCATAGAAATCATCATGATCACTTTTTTTATATTTTTTGAAATACTTTAATGTTTTAAATAATGAATTATCACTATGAACTCCATAATCTGTTCCTGAAATAATACAAATACTTTTAAATTCGTCTAATGTAACATTTAATTGTGAAAGAATGGTTTTTGTATCATACATAATAACCGTTTTATTCAGAAGACTAAGATATCTTAGGACACGGGTAGTTCCATATACAAATAAATCCATATCCTCGCTTAAACAAGCATAAACATTATTCTTACAAACCAATTTGGCACATAACTTATCAGCCTCACCAGGAGCCTCGATATAAGAAACTCCTAGTGCTTTAATTAATTCTTTTACATTTTCTATATCTGTATGATGGACTTTAATAAACTCCTTTTTTAATGTTTCCATAGTCTCCTTTATTTCTTTAATATTATTCTCATTACCAGCATCTAATTTATCTTTCAGCTCATTATATTTATTTTCGGCAATTTTTTTATCATCCTTACGCTTTTTTAGTAGTTCATTCTTTTCTTTTGGAGGCTTACCATCAAATACAAATAAAGGTATTATATTGTATTCTCTAAAAATCGAAATCATTAAATAAAAGTTTTCTAAGAGAGCATTCTCTCCTGTAAAACGATACAAATATATACTAGTATCTATAGCAATCTTTTTTCCTCTAAGATCATTTAATGAAATTTTTTTGATTCCTTCGGAACATTGTTGTTGTAAGTATCGGTTTAGGTTCTTGATTCCCATTTTTATATTTTAATATAATTAACTAGAATTAAAGGTATTCAATTTTATATTATATAATTTCTTATAAAATTGAAATATTATATTCAATATAACATCTGTTTAAAATAGTAAGATGATAACTAGAAGTCAAAGCAAATTAAGAGAAGAAGAAATGTTGAAGAGAGAAATTAATGTTAATATTGATTTCGATGAGGCAAGTAGAGAATGGAGAAAGAATAAAAATATATTAAAAAATGGAATGTATTCCTATAAAAAAGGCAAACAGAATTGCTGTCATATTGAAAAAGATAAAAAATGTAGAAAAAAACAAATAATAAATAGTCTATATTGTCAAAACCACTTTAATTAAGAGATTTACCAGAACGAAGCTTTGAATATTGTGGATGTTCGAAATCGTCCATACTTATAAGTACAAATGGTTGATACTTTAATGTTTTTACAAGATTATCTAGACAATTGGAACCCATAATCCATTTATGTTTTTTTGTATAATTTAAATACATATTTATCGTTCTAACAGTGTCTCCTCGAGATAGTTCAGGCACAGGAAGGTAATCGTTATCCTCTGCTAATGACCGCAACTCCATTAAAAGATGTGATTTCCCACTTCTTGCTCTTCCCCATAGAACCACATTTTGTCCAGCTTTTATAGCATTAATAGCCGCATTTTTTGCGTATTCGTATTGTTCTTCAAAATTATTTACTGTAGTCACCATTTTATAATATAAGTATTTTTATATATTTAAATTGTTTCAATTTTTTAAACTATTCCTCCGAAAATAGAAAATGTATAATTAATATATATATATTCAGATTTTCGAGGATAAATTTATATGGTATTTTCTTATAAAATTGAATAATATATTTCATTACAGTATATTTTTAAATACAATAAGATGTTAACTAGAAGTCAAAGCAAACTAAGAGAACAAGAGATGAAGAGAGAAATTCATATGAAAAAACTTCCATATGAATTAGTAAATCTTATATGTGAATATGATGGGCGTATCAAGTATAAATATAAAATAAAAAATAGTATAGATTATCATAAATTTGTAAATGTAATCCACAGACACGATGAGAGATATAATACAATTACACCTATTATCAATAAGAAACAGACAATTCTGGAAAACGCAGAATTATCTTCAAATAAATCGGGTTTTAGAATTCAAATCATTTTTGATAAACAACCTTGTTTGCTATTATGCTATGAATATAATATGTCTATTCCAAATAAATTTGATATATATTATGTAAATATGAAGGAACCACGAGCCATAATAAGTAGTGATATTATAACAACGAATTATAAATGATAAAATGTCTACTTAAATGATATTAGGAATTTCTATAATCGTCATTTTAAGATTTTTACTAATATTATCTGTTTTCCCGATTATTTTTTCCAATTTCTTAATATTTTTCTTTATATGTGGATTTTTACAACAATCTTTAATAAATTCTATATATTTGTCCAAATTACCAGGTGTTTTTTTAAACTGAAGTAATACATTATTATTTTTAGAACACCATCCTAAAAAATTAATGTAATTATTCATTAATAAACTAGTTATAATATAATAACTAAAAACAGATGTTTTCTCTCTATATAAGTGATTACATATTTCAATGTTATCCTTTGATTTTTCTGTTATAACCTTAAAGTTAAGATCCATAAATGTTAATATCTTTAAAGATTGATAGAGAGAATGATATGCCTCTATTTTCATATTCTCTTTAAAAGTATTTCTGAAAGTTTCAGGATGAGACCTATGTTTATTCGATAGAGATAAATAACTGTAAATCATTGTGTTCATAATTCTAGCCCAGACCTCACAATAACTCTCATATATGTTATATTCAATATTGACATTGAATATCTCTCTAATATATCTATTAATAGATGATAAGTTCATATCAGAGAAATCAAGACCAAAATTATGAAAGGTTTCATGGATAAATACTTTAAACCATTCTTCCTTTCTATATAAAACAATTTCTGTTTGTTCTCGACATCCTGTGGTATAACCAGTATTAACATGTTCACTATCTAGTGTTACTAACTGATTATCAGGTAGTTCTTTTTTAAATGGAGTTAAATATACATATAAATCCAGTATTTTGGAACATTTCCTTATCGAAAAGGAATCTAACATATACATCCACATATAAATCATTTGAATATATCTGTTTAATATAAAAAGAACATCTTGTGTGGTGTATTCAAAGATAACAAAATGAACATTAATAACTCTTTTTTTAATAGTACATGTAAATTGTAGAGTATAAGTTGAATTTTCATCTATATAGGTTTTAATTTTATCTGGAAAAAAATGTGAATCATACATAGTAGGTCGTGGTATTTGACTAACAGTATTAATTTTTGTTATAGTGTAATTAAAACATGAACCTTTTTTCTTTTTAATTACATATTTATCTGCTTTTTCAATATTATCATGAAGCATATTAATTATTGAATCGGATTTATTATTATATAAGTAATCATAATCTAGCTTTTCAATACTATCCATAACTATAGTTATATAAATAATGTTATTTTTAATTTTATTTATATAATACTTTATTTGTGTTTTAACTTATTTTTAAATTTATTTCGAATTATCATTAACGAGTTTTCAATTTTAGGTTCAACACCAGCCTTATAATGTTGTAATTTAGCATTTTTAGTTTCTAATAAAGCTTCTAACAAGTCAGTGTTATCTTGTTCAAATTTGGCATATAAAGCATTTTGTAATATAACATCTTCATTACCACCATAAAACTCAGGATCTATTTTAATATCTTTATTTCTTAATAAATCACCTTTATGTTTACCACTTTTTGAACCGGCAGCCTTTGCTAAATCAACACTATTAGAAATTTTGGAGTTACTATCCAAACTAAAAAGTAAATAAAATTCTTTATTGGTATTTTTAAATTTATTAGCTTGATAATAATGTTCTACAGTCTTCCATTCATGACCATCCAACTTAAATGGTGAAATATAATCATCATCTAACTTTCTTCTCCAATTATCAATTGTTTTAAGCTTAGAAAAATCACTAATCTTTTCTAAAGGGATTTTCTCTCCATTACCTTTTCCAGGTAAAGGTTTATTATTAGCTCTATTATAGATTTGAAAAACAATATCATCTGTGTATAATTCATTTGGAGTAGAAACAATTTCATCAACATTTAATTCAATTGGTAATTCAACACCAAGACTATCATTGAATGATTTAAATTGAGGAATTATATTATATGGACCAGATGTTCCTTGTAAACAATTTTTAGATACATCGAGTTTAATAACATATGGTAATTCACTAAATGTGAATATTTTATGATATTTATAAGTAATTAATTTATAATGGTCGCCAGTATAGTCTAATAAAATATAATATTGTGGTTCAAAATTACCTTCATCTTCTAAAATAGTATCATTTAATTGACCACAATTTAAAACATTATGTCTACTACCTTCTTTCCATTCTTCACTTGAAAACAATACTAATTTTATATTAAGAACACGCTCTAAGGTTGATATGGCCCAAGTATCTCCCCAATATTCATTCGTTTTAATAATTTTTTTAAGGTCTTCTACTGAATGAACCTTTTTCATAAATCGAAATTCGTGTAGCATTTCCTTTGATGTTTTTAGTTCGTTTTTTAAAGTTTTATATTTATCAGCTACTATTTTAGCTTGTTCAACAATTTGTTTTTGTTCATTTCTCTCCTTTGAATTTTTTAATCTATCTCTCAACTCTATATTCATTTTATTTAACCGTTTGAGTTCAGCATTTCCTTCGACTATTGTTGTAGCAAACATATCATAATGATTTTTATATTGTTCGTATATTTCTGGAGTAACTTGTTCAGATAATTTACTTCGTAATTCCATAACAGATACATCTTTATCAACAGATTTTAAAGCATCGCGAATAGTGGCAAATAGACAATCACCACCACCTTCATTATCAATAAGATTATACTCATTACTATGAAAAAATTCTTGAACCCATGGTTGACCCTTTTCTTTTTTATAATCGGCTTGTTCTTTATCCACTTGAGCATCAGTTTGTTCTGGAAGAGTGTTTGCTTGTTCTTGAGGAGTTGTAATTTCAACAATTTCAATTTCATCAGTATCAGTATCTTTAATAGGAACCTCTTCTTCGACTTCTTCCTTTTTATCAGAAGATTTTTTACTCTCTGTAGTTAACATTTCAGGAGTAACAAAAGAATAAATCAACGGACTATCAATATCTTCTAATATGACATCTCCGTCATCATCAAGAATATTAGGTAATTGATCAGCAATAATTTCATAAACGCCAATTTGAGTAGAAAATGAATCATCCTTAACAAAATATATGGGAAAATAAATAATATTATCATCGACAAATGTATATTTCGCTTGACCTAAAGCAATGATAATATCTTTTCCTAAAACCGTAATAGCATACATAGAAGCGTCAAAATTCTTATCTTCTGGATCAAGTATTTTAATTTCGGGGTAATTAATTTCTTTTGCTTTTCCTAATATAGAATTAACCATTATAAATTAATTATATATTAATATTTAATATTTAATTGAAAATAACAAATTTTCCAAAATAAGAATCATTTTTAAGTTCAGTTAAATAGTGCCATAATTTTTTTCTATTATAAACAATAACAGAATTTTCTGGATTATTCTCAAATTGAACAATAGAATCGATTAATTGATCTTTTTTGAGTTTTCTTTTAGATAAATTATAATAATTGGCAATGTGATTTAATTTATTGACATTATAATTTTGATTATAATCAATTTGCTGTGCCATAATATTGTCATAATCAAAATATTCAAATTCTTCTTTAAAATCAGAAAAAAAGGATTCATTATTTATTAAACTATCTATTTCTTCCTTATTTTCCTGAACCTTATTTTTATTTTCTTGAATTTCCCATTGTAATTCACTGTTTGTCATTTATATATAATATTAATCATGATTTGTTTAATATTATTTTAATTTAATTTATCAGAAATATCCATATGCTTAAATTTACATTTGGATGATATACCTAAGTTAACAGTCGAATCACTATTTTTAATAATTTCAATATTATCATTAATAATAGACCAACCATTATGTTTTGTAAGAATGAGAAATGGAATATTAGTTAATAATGTATAAAGATTTTCAGAAAGCTCTTCATTTTCTTTCTTTTTGGAAATATCATTTTTGTTAGTCATTAGTATATTTTGAATATTAACAATGTTCGCAAAAACAATATCCATTGTAATAACATTATTTTTATATAAATTTGTAAGAAATAGACTCATAGATCGTCGTTTATCATTAGCAATATTCATATCACAGAAAGCGTCATAATTTTCCTCTGGACTAACAAATACCATATTATCAAATAATTTCATAAATTCAGTAATATTGTTATGAATAATACTATTCATAAAATCATATTCTGATAAGAGTTTACTACATAATCTGGCATATACATTACTGTTAAATTTATTTGATGTAGCCATATTAAAGATAGCAAATCCAATTTTATTAACAGATTCCTCATTATAATTTCCATTTTCATGGATTTCATTAAGAGTAGCAATCATAGATTCAACAATTTTATCATATGTCTTTTCGGTAAGTTTATTAATTAATAAACGAATTGAATCAATTTCCTTTTCAATACCTTCCTTCTTGACAATTTCAGTCTTCTGGAAAGTGCGAATAGCTTCCCAATCTTCAGCATTGATTTCTTCATTCTTCTTTTTTCTTCTATTACCGCCACCTCCACCTGGAGCCGTTTTATTTTGAAATGTAGGGGTTCTATTATAAGAAGGAGCACCAACCTGTTCTGATATAGCATCAATAATTTTAATAGTATCCTCTGGCAAAGGGAGATGTTCCGCTTTCCAACAAATATTTTCAATTTCAGATAATGTATAAATTACAGTCGCCATTCTTATATTATAATGGTTTATAAATTTATTATTTTATATCAATTTTTTTAAATAATAAATACTGAAAAAATATTAAATAATAAATATTGAAATGAACTGGCTTAAACAATTAGAATTATATACTTTATGGAGACTACAACTGTTAGCAATTGGGATGATTTAGAATTAAAAGAAAATTTATTACGAGGAATATATAGTTTTGGATTTGAAAAGCCAAGTCCTATTCAACAAAAAAGTATAGGACCGATTATGACTGGTAAAGATGTGATTGCTCAAGCACAATCAGGAACTGGAAAGACAGGAGCTTTTTCCGTTTCGACTTTACAACGAATTGATGAAAGTAAGAAGGAGATTCAAGGATTAATTATGGCACCTACAAGAGAATTGGCTACTCAAATTCACAGTGTAATACAAACATTGGGTAGTTTTTTAGATGTATCATGTAAATTATTAATTGGGGGAAAATCAATGGATAGTGATATTAAAGATTTGGAAAGTAAACCACATGTAATAGTTGGAACACCTGGAAGAGTTCATGATTTAATTCGAAGAAAGAAAATTGATGCTAAAACAATAAAAATTTTAGTTTTAGATGAGGCTGATGAGATGTTATCATCAGGGTTTAAAGAACAAGTTTATAATATTTTCCAATTTTTAGGTAATCAAGTTCAAGTAACACTCTTTAGTGCTACATTACCAAATGAGATTCAGCAATTAACTGAAAAGTTTATGAGAGATCCGATTCGTATTTTGGTGAAAGCTGAGAATGTAACATTGGAAGGAATTAAACAATATTTTGTAGCTATTGAAAATGATAATCAGAAGTATGAGACATTAAAGGACTTATATGGTCATATTTCACTAAGTCAATGTATTATTTATTGTAATAGTATTAAGAGAGTAAGTGATTTATGTGAAGCACTAATTAAAGATAATTTTCCAGTGTGTCAAATCCATAGTGGTATGGAAAAAGATGAGAGAGAAAAGGCATATAAAGAATTTACTTCAGGAGGAGCAAGAGTATTGATTTCATCAAATCTAACTGCTCGTGGAATTGATGTTCAACAAGTAAGCACTGTTATTAATTTTGACTTACCAAAGGATATTCATACATATATTCACCGTATTGGGCGTTCAGGAAGATGGGGTAGAAAGGGTCTAGGAATAAATTTCGTTACTCGTCGTGATGTAAGAAAAATGAAAGAAATTGAGTCTTATTATGAGACACAAATAGATGAATTGCCAAATTCATTTGGAAATACGAGTGATTCGTAATTAATAGATTTATTAATTAATATATTTAATTAATGAATTCAGAATTTGAACATCCAATTTATTATGTTGAACAAAAACAGAAATTAGATGATAATATTATCGAAGATTTAGAATTATTAGAGTTATCTAAAGAAAGTGATGAGAGAGTAAGTTTATTAGAAACAGTTATTAAACCAAACTCTAAAATAGGTGTGGAAAATTTAAATAAATTATGCGAATATTATACTGATGATAAAAGTTTTATAAAGGATACACAAAATATAATAAGTAAATGGGAAAATGACACACAATTAGCAAGTAAACAAAAAGTGTATGATGAATTTTATGATATGTGGAAGGAAATAAAAAATGATGAGAACTTTATTGATAGATATTATTATGTAGATGTTGAATTTTTTAAATTTTTAAATAATTCATCTCCATTTCTTCAAATGCTAAGTCTATATAATTTATTTAGTCCAATTTTAACATTAATAATGCCAATTATTTTATTAATAGTGCCTTTTTTTATGCTAAAATACAGTGGTGTTGATATAACATTAGAGAGCTATTATGAGGCATTAAAGAAAATATTTTCATCACATGCTCTTGGTAATATAACAAATATATTTAGTAATGTTTCTATCCAACAAAGAGTATATGCTTTAGTATCACTTGGATTTTATTTATTTTCTATTTATCAAAATTCATTAGTGTGTTATAGATTTTATAAGAATTTTTATACTATTCATAACAATCTGTTTTTATTGAGAGATTATCTCAATATTAGTATTGAAAATATGGAAATACTAGAGCAGAGTTGTTCAAGTTATAAAACATATAACCCGTTTGTAGAAAGTATAGAACCTAATAAAGAATTATGTATAAGATTAAGGGATAAATTAAATACAATCTCTCCTTTTGAATTCAAAAATGTATACAGTAAGTCAAATCAGATAGGATTTGTAATGAAATATTTTTACGAATTCCATACAAATCCAGATGTTAACAGTGCTATTAAATTTACTTTAGGAATGAATTCATATTCAGAGTATATGAATGGATTAAACAGTCTCTATAGAGAGAAAAGAATTAATAAATGTAAGTTTGGTAAAAAAATGAAGTTTAATGACGCATATTATCCATATTTATTAAATAATGACCCTGTTAAAAATACTATTGATATGAAGAAAAATATAGCTATAACTGGACCAAATGCTTCCGGAAAAACAACCATTCTTAAAACAACTCTATTAAACATCATTTTCTCTCAATCATTTGGATTTGGATTCTATTCTAAGGGAGTATTAAACCCGTATAATAAAATTCATTGCTATTTAAATATACCTGACACATCTGGTAGAGATAGTTTATTTCAAGCAGAAGCAAGACGATGTAAAGAAATTTTAGAAAGTTTAGAAGACAATAAAAAACATTTTTGTATATTTGACGAATTATTTTCTGGGACAAATCCGAATGAAGCTTGTGCTAGTTCTTACGGTTTTATTAAATATCTCATTAAAAAGAACAATATCGATTTTATTTTGACTACTCATTTATTAGATTTATGTAAAAAAATAGATGGTATTGTTGATAATTGTAATATGAATGTTATTTCAAAGGATAATTTTAATTTCAACTATACTTATAAAATTAATTACGGAATATCAGAAATTAAGGGAGGTTTAAAAGTTTTAAAAGATTTGGAATACCCTGAATTTATAATGACAGAATCTAATAATTTATTAACAAAATTATAATACGTTTATTTACTATTTTATTAATATACTAAATAAATAATAATGTATGAGATTTTAGTGAACCCAATTACCCTACTTTGTTTAGGCATTATATTTATTTTTACTTCATTACTATTCTTTTATTTTAAAAGAACATTTTCTCTTTTAGAGAAGGCTCAAATGGACCAAGCTCGAGTTTTACAAGGATTTATTACAAATATGGAAATGAGTCAACAGTTGGCATCTCAACGAATGAATCAAATGGGTGGTGTTCCTCCAACTCAACATTCACCAGTTAACGAAAGTTCTGAACCAGTTAATGACGGATTAATTGATGTGTCTGACGATGATGACGATGATGACAGTGATAGTGAATATGAATCAGATAGTGACGATGAAACAGAAAATAACGATGATGTATCAGTAGGATCTAAGTTGGATATTGAACCTCAAGTTATTGAATTAAATGAAGCAAATGATGTTAAAATTATTCAATTAGAAGGCAATAATGATTTAGAAAATTCTACTATTGAAATCGCCAGTTTAGAGGAATTGGGGGATTTGAATGATATTGATGATGATGATACTAGTGATGATGATAGTGATGATGATGATGATGAGGAAAGTGAACAGGCTAATGTAACTGATAAAGTACTACTAGAGAGCAGTGGAATTGAAAAAGAGGTTAAAAAACTTGAAAAAGTAGATTATAAATCTTTAAATGTACAAGCTTTAAGAGATTATTGTATTAGTTGTGGAGTAATTCAAGCTGGTGATAAAAAAAATAAAAAAGAAATGATTAAATTATTAGACGATATGGAGAAATAAATAACTAAATACATTTTCTCTCACAGTATATATAATGAGCTGGGGAACTTGCACTGCTGGATCTAATAATATTCATTTTGATTTTCCACCTATTATGAGTGATGGAAGAAATTTTGCCAGATGGCAACCAGGAGCAGTTATAAATCAAGAAATAAGAAAGGAAAACAATATTAAGACAAATTCACAATATAGACAATTTCTTACGGAAAATGCTGACTCTATCGTAAAAGCAAACCAATTAGAGGCTTGTGACAATTGTTGTTACTGTCCTGCTATGAGAACTGGAGAACCAATATCTAATACACCATTTTTATATTCATCTTGTATGGAAAAATCTCAACCATATGGTTACGAAGATAGTGATTTAAAAAACTTGTATTTATCATCATTCCAACTTCAATGTAGAATGGTAGCACCAATTATAACTCAAGATCAATTCTTGAAACAAAAAATCCCAAATCCTAATTAATTATTTATTTATTATTTTAGTTATTAAATAAATAATTCTATTATAAATCAATGAAATTATTAAGTATTGATGTAGGAATTAAAAATTTAGCATTATGTTTATTTAATGTAGAAAACAATGAAAAATATGAAATACTAAATTGGGATGTAGTTAATCTATGTAATGAAATCGATGTCAAATGTTTTATGTGTAGTAAGTCTGCCAAATTCAGTAATAAAGGGATTCATTGTTGTAAAAAGCATATAGCAGATACTGGACTACCATTGATTGATAAAGAATTGGAAATGAAAAATTTAAAAAAGACAAAGGTAAATGATATTAAAGAAATATTTAAAAGACATAATATTGAATTTGATAGTAAAAAAAGTAAAGTATTATTATTGGATTATTTTGAAAAAATAATACCAGACAAATATGTAATTCCTTTTTCTAATAAAGTTAATTGTAATGATTTGAATTTAATTGAAATAGGTATTAATTTGAAAGATAAATTAAATAATTTATACGAAAATATAAAAATTGATACAGTGATAATAGAAAATCAAATTAGTCCGATTGCTAATAGAATGAAAACATTACAAGGAATGATAGCACAATATTTTATTTTACATGATGTAACAGATATTCAGTTTATATCTGCTTCTAATAAATTAAAGGATTATGTATCAACCAAAACCACTTATTCAGAGAGAAAACATAAAGGTATTGAAATATGTGAAGAAATATTAATAAATAATAAAGATATTTGTCAATATCTAGATATGTTTAACACACATAAGAAAAAGGATGATTTAGCAGATTGTTTTTTACAAGGAATTTGGTTTTTAAAGAACAAAAAATATATATATTAATGTGTTTGATTTAAAATTAAAGTTTCTAATTAATTCATAATGACCGAACCCGAAATTATCGATATAAGCAATCTAGATTCAGGAAGATCAATTAATATATCTAATAGTTTAGATGATATAACAGATATTAATATTGGTGGCAGAAGTTCATCGAATTTTGGATCTGGTATAGAATTACTAATGAATGATAAGAAAAAATCAGGAGGAAGTAGTGGTTTGTCAAGTGATATTGATGTAAATGATTTATCAAACTTAGAAGATGAATTAAATGACTTATCAGGTATGGATGGTCCTAAAAAATCTATGAAATCAGCCCGTTCTGATATGTTCTCATCTGGATTTAAGTTGAATGAGGAAGTATTAGATGATCCTATTGTAGATGATGTTACAAGTGTTCCAGAGCCGTTAAATTTAGGAGCCTCTACGAAAGAACAATCTCAAGAAGAAAAGAAGACTTGGGATGGTTATGGAAAATTTAATGATATCCCAATTAATCCTGATATTACCAAGAGCAATGTTGAACCCAAATTATCAAAAGAAGAGTTATTAAAAGAGAAATTTGTATACCTACAAAAATTAGAAGATTTAGAAAAGAAAGGTATCAAGCTAACAAAAAAATATGATATGGAGTCAAATCTACTAGAAATGAAGGGAGAATATGAATCTATTGTAGCCGAGAAGGAGAAAAAGAACGCTGTTAAATTTCAGGGTAAAATGTTAATGGCGTGTATTACCGGAATAGAGTTTTTAAATAACCGTTTCGATCCATTTGATGTTAAGTTAGACGGATGGGGTGAACAAATTAATGAAAATATTGATGATTATGATGAGATTTTTGCGGAGCTTCATGAAAAATATAAGTCAAAGGCGACTATGGCACCGGAATTAAAACTATTGTTTCAATTAGGTGGTAGTGCGCTTATGGTTCATATGACAAATAGTATGTTCAAATCAGCAATGCCTGGTATGGATGATATTATGCGTCAAAATCCCGATTTAATGCAACAATTTACCAGTGCTGCTGTTAACTCTATGGGACAAACTAATCCTGGTCTTGGAGGATTTATGAGTTCACTTAACTCAGGTTCACAAGCCCCACAACCACCAATGGCACAAATGCCACAACAACAATATCAACAACAAAGACAGATGCCACCAAGTGTCAATCCTCAAGCTCGTGGGGGACCACCGGCACCAATGGCTACACAAGGTCCGGCATCATCTCCTCCTCCCGTAAGACCAGGTTATGTTCCTTTATCTAATAGACCTGATATGAATGCTAGTAGAGGTATACCAGCTGCTGAAAAGTCCAGAAGACCAGAGATGAAGGGACCATCTGATATTTCTAATTTACTATCAGGTCTTAAAGTTAAAAAAACAGAAGTAAATATTCAAAATGATAATGACGAAAAAGGAAGCACTATAAGTATTAGTGAATTAAAAGAAATGCAAAACGATAATGTTCCAGTTAGATCAAAACGCAGAAAGTCTGACCGTAACACTGTAAGTCTAGATATCTAGATATCTATATAATATAATTCATTATTTACCATATAAATAACGAATCTACCAAAAACTCCACCAAGGTTTACTAGAAACATCTGATTTTGTTTTACATGTTTTAAACCATCCTATTCCATAACAATCTTGGTCATGTGCTTCATATTCACCAGTTTCAGGATTTTTTTCCCACCTTTTATGACCTGTCGATTTCTCAAATTGGATTCCGCCTAACCCAAAACCTTGTTTTACAGTTCCGCCCTTTCTTCTTCTTGATTTTCTTTTACTTTTTCCCCCCTTTTTTGATTTATTTCTACCTCCCATAAATTCAATTTCATCATGCTCTTCAAATTCTTCAAGTTCCTCCCGTATTTTTCTAGTGAATTCGTATACCATCATTGAATCTAATTCATATTCAATTTCCGCATTCTCTAACAGTGCTTCAAATCCTTCTAATATATATCCTAGATCAGCATCAGATAAGTCATCGTTAGATGATAAATCAGAATGTAATTCCTCTAAAAAGAATTCCTGTGCTTCATCACTAATAATTCCATTTTCATATTGTTGAATGGTATATTCTAACTTATTGTCTAATATTTCAATCATATCTTGAAATTCCAATCTATAATCATTATCACCAATATCATTCCTATTTAGTTGTAATCCTTCATATATAGCTCTTACTTCTGGATTATTTAAACAATCTGCTTTAGTATCACCTCTACAATTAGGACATTGGAATACCTTATTTTCTTCGTCACGATTATTAAAATTGCCTTTTCTTAATTCTGCTAAACAATTTTCAACAAAACAACTAGTATGAAAACTATGATTACAACTAGTTATTAATTTATCATCTTCGTCGTCATTTATTTCACTAATACAAATTGGACAATCATTTGCGTGATCATTTGCGTGATCATCTCCACCCTTTTTTCTTCTCCTAGTTCTTTTTTTTTGGTTTATTTTGTTCTTCCCTCCTTCTAATGGCTTTTTCCCTAATATCATATCCATTAAATCCAATTGGTCTTGTCGATTTTCATATTTGGTTACAGCCTTTTGTCTTTCTTTATTTCTTGAGATATACATTTTTTTTGTTTTGTTTTGTTTTGGACTAGATGGTGGTTTTGTAGTAGGTGAAAAATTTACATTTTTGCGCGTTTTTTCTATAGGCGTATGATGTGGTTTTTCTGGTTTACTGTTTCCAATTCCACCACCTTTTTTATTTCTTTTTTTTGTTTTACCCATAATATATATTTTAATGATATAATATCTTATTATATAATATATGGCTAATAATCAATTAGATGATTTAGATAATTCAATTTTAAGTAAGAATGCTTTACATATGTCTCGTTTAACAGGTGGAAAAAAGAAAAAAAGAAAAACAACAAAACGAAAAACTAAGAAATCTAAAAAGACTAAAAAGACTAAAAGGGGTAAAAAAACGAAAAAAGTTAAATTTTCGTCACCACAATCAAGATTATTTGCTGCTATGTCATAATTTAATCAATTTTTTGTTTAATAACATTAAATATACCAAGTCTATCATGAATATTAATATTAAAATGAATATTATATTCATGAATATTTTCATTTTTGGATTCACTTGAAAACTTGTCAAATCCAAATTGAACAGATTCTTGCGTTAGTGAATGAGTGGGAATATATATATATATAGCAGCGCCAATATGATTTAATAATTCTTCCCGTTCCCATACTGGGTCATTATCACCATTATGTTGTAAATTAATTCGATAATATTCTACATCATTTTTAATAAACTTTGAAAACTTAGTATCAATATCAAATACCTTAGTAAATGGAGTATTTTTATTTGTTAATTTTTGAAAATTAATATGAGGAAGACTAGGCATTTCACGCCAAAAGAGTGATTTGCTAGTCAATCTTTGAGTAGTATAATCTAGATATACGATATTCAATCGCATATTCATGATAATTGTGATTGTAGTTATAGTTGTAACAAATTACAATTTATAAATGTCATCAATTTTTTTTAAAACTATTTATTATTTCAACTCCAAAAGCATATATACCAAATAATGAAACAATAGTTCCGATTATATATTGTAAATTTTCATAAAACGGAGTATTCATTTGTTGTATATCATTAAATAAATGAACATTATCAATATCAAACATAGTTAGATGAAATGAATTATAATCTATTAAAGATTCGTCAATTTCTTGACGAGAAAGTAAATCAGGTTTATAGATATGACACATTGTTTTTGTCACTCAATAAAAATAATATTTATAATTCAATTATTATTTTTATTATAAATAAATAAAATCATCCATAATAATATCGCATTTCACTATAAGTCATAGGTTTTCCAGTTTCAGGATGCTTAAACATATGTTCAACAGCAGCCTCCATACCTTTAGTATTCATTATATTAGCTGCTGTTTTGTTATTAGCATCCATATTATTAATAATTTGTGGAGGAATATTACCCTTACCTATTTCTATAAGGCTTTCTTTTAATTTATTATCCATTTTAGAAATATCCACCTGGGGAATGGTATAAGGGAGTGAAGTTATATTACCAGATGCGTCCATATTGTTTACATATGAACAATTCTATTTAAATATTTTCAATTTTTATTTAAAATTGAAGATATATTAAATGAATATTAATATAGTATTCTAATAATGACAAACTATATTTTAATAGACGGAAGTTACTTCATATTTTACCGAATATTCGCTTTACATGTTTGGTGGAGAAATGCTAATCCAGAAATAAAGTTAGAAAATCCTTTTCAAAACGAAGAATTTGTTGAAAAATATAAATCAACATTTAATTCTAAGATAGAAGAAATAAAAAAGAAATTAAAAATCAAAGATGCTATTGTGTATGTTGGTAAAGATTGTCGTCAATCTGAGATATGGCGAATGAAGTTACATCCAAAATATAAAGCAGGAAGAAACGAAGAGAAAAATAAGGAGGCTAATGTTGGGAATTTCTTTGCTCTGACATACAAAGAAAAATTATTTGAAAATGCCGGAGCTGACAAAATACTTGGAATGAATCATTTAGAAGCAGATGATTGTTTGGCATTGACAGCAAAACATTTGTATAAACAAAACGATGAGAATGTAATTACAATAATAACTAGTGATCATGATTATATCCAATTATCAAATGATAGAATAAATTTGATTAATCTTAAATATAAATCATTGTTAGAGTCGAAAAGCTATAGTGGTGATCCAAAGAGAGATTTGTTTTATAAAATTGTTCTTGGTGATAAGAGTGATAATATATTACCAGTATTTACTAAGTGTGGAAAAAAAACAGTAGAGAAATGTTATGATAATGAAGAATTCTTTCTATCTAAATTAAAACAGGAAGATAAAGAGGATATATTTGAAATAAATAAGAAACTTATATGTTTTGATTTAATACCGTCAGAATTAGTTGAATTATTTTATAACAATATATTAACAAACTTATAATGAATAAGGAAATATTTGTTGTTTTTATTATAAATGAGAGATATACAAGGTGGGAAGTTTTTAATAAAAAAACAACTATATCAGATATTTTTGTTTTGCTTAAAAATAAATATAACATAGAAAAATGTATTGTTGAAATAAAAGAACTGTTTCTACACAACAAATCAAAATGTTTATTAACACATATATTACCAGATGGTGGTTCAATATACATATCAACAAAAGATACTAATTATCTTCTTAAGAAAGATATAGTTAAATAAACTCTCCATCTTTTAAAGAAATTGGTA